>JACCDG010075088.1_pt1 | contig 24037 bp, 22 predicted proteins | sample 7442471 | NCBI WGS metagenome assembly JACCDG01 (sample SAMN15323444, study PRJNA562643) | freshwater metagenome | isolation source: river surface water | place: USA:Blue River Watershed | collected 2017-08-17 | reverse complement strand
GCCGCACCCAGATAAAGCAGGGTGGTGGAGAGAATGCCGAACAGCGGGCCGGATACCGGACTGCCGCTGTTTTCCAGAAGTTGTGTCACGTTCGGGCCAACCAGCAGCCCGCCCAGCACGGTGCCGAGGATGATTGCGCCGACGGTAGAGCCTTCCAGCCAGCCATTGGCTATCACCAGTTTGTCGTGCGGCAGGTATTCGGTGATGATGCCGTATTTGGCTGGCGAGTAGGCGGCAGCACCGAAACCGACAATTGCATACGCCAGCAGCGGATCCAGTCCCAGCAACATGCCCAGGCAGCCGACAAATTTTATGCCGTTGCAGATGAGCATGACTGTGCCTTTTGGAATCGCATCGGCAAATGCACCGACAAAAGGCGACAGCACGACATAAGAAATGGTGAAGAAATGCAGTAGCAGCGAAACTTCAACCTGCGATGCATGCTGAGATTTGAGAAGTGCAATCGCGGCAATAAAAAGAGCATTGTCCGCCAGCGCCGATAGAAACTGGGCGCCAAGAATGGTGAAAAATCCGCGATCCATGTCGAGTTGCCTTCCTGTATCAATTGCTTGAGCGGGCGTGGCTTTTACCCACTTTGCAGCTTGCTAAGGCCGGCTTATAGCTGTGTTTTAGAAGTCGGTTTATACCATGAAACGGAATGCAGAACATGCGTGACGCATGGATTGTTTGATTTGTGCAAAGAATTGTCATTGCCGGCCGCAAGGGGGGCGCTGCTGGCTCGCAGTCTTTGGCCGATATGCTTGAAGACGGTTGCATGTGATTGTTGTACCGGGCGTATCGACAAGAAAAAGCCCCGCACAGCTGCGGGGCTATAGCAACATTACCTGTCGACGCAATTGACTTTACCAGTTCGACTCACGCTCCGGTGTTGCCGTAATCTTGTGGATCGACAGATCCGCACCTTCATATTCCTCTTCCGGGTCCAGGCGTAGACCGGTGGTCTGCTTGAGTGTTGCATAAACAATGTAGCCGCCAGCCAGTGCAACAATGATGCCGAGCCCTGTTCCAATCAGCTGCGACGCAAGACTGACACCACCCATGCCGCCCAGTTGTTTCATGCCGAAAATGCCCGCTGCAATGCCGCCCCAGGTGCCACACAAGCCGTGCAGTGGCCAGACGCCAAGCACGTCATCAATTTTCCAGCGATTCTGTGTGGTGGTGAACATCCAGACGAAGAGTGCCCCGGCAATCCCTCCCACTACAAGTGCACCAATTGGGTGCATCAGGTCCGAGCCAGCACACACTGCAACCAGTCCGGCCAGTGGGCCGTTGTGGATGAAGCCGGGGTCATTTTTGCCAACCCAGGTTGCCACCAGTGTTCCACCGACCATCGCCATCAGCGAGTTGATGGCGACCAGCCCGGAAATACTCTCGAGCTTCTGCGCGCTCATGACATTGAAGCCAAACCAGCCCACGATCAGAATCCATGCGCCTAGCGCCAGAAAGGGGATGGACGATGGAGGATGTGCTGCCATCATGCCGTCTTTGGTGTAACGGCCACGGCGTGCGCCCAGCAACACGATTGCTGTCAGGGCGATCCAGCCGCCAACTGCATGGACGACCACCGAGCCGGCGAAGTCGTGGAAATCAGCGCCAAATGTGGTTTTCAGCCAATCTTGCAAACCCAGGTTGCGGTTCCAGATCATGCCTTCGAAGAAGGGGTAGACGAATCCAACCAGTACAAAGGTGGCAATCGATTGGGGGTGAAATTTTGCGCGTTCGGCGATGCCGCCCGAGATGATGGCAGGAATGGCTGCGGCAAAGGTCAGCAGGAAGAAGAACTTGACCATTTCATAGCCACTTTTTTGTGCCAGTTGTTCAGCACCGGCAAAAAAGTTGACCCCGTAGGCAATGCTGTAACCGATGAAGAAGTAGGCAACAGCGGAAACGGCAAAATCAGTCAGGATCTTGACCAGAGCATTCACCTGATTTTTCTTGCGCACCGTGCCCAGCTCAAGAAAGGCAAAGCCGGCGTGCATTGCCAGAATCAGGATTGCACCAATAAGGATAAACAGCACATCACCGCTGGTTTGCAGCTTTTCCATGAAAACTCCACTTAAATCTGGTGCTTGCGTTTATAGCAATTATCAGGCCAGGTGGCTAATGCACTGATTTGGAATAACTATGGCTTTTTATGGTGCATCGATTGTTGCTGGTTTTGCACGTTTATGGTGCGTTTTTCGGGGTGTGTGCACGTTAATGGGGCAAAAAAGCCGCCGTCCGTTACCGGAGGGCGGCTTTGTCTGGCCGGAGTAAAAGGCTTATTTGCCTTCAGCTTCGAAGCGTTTTACGCCATCCAGAATTTCCTGCTTGGCAGCTTCCTTGTCCGCCCAGCCCTGAACCTTCACCCACTTGCCTTTTTCCAGATCCTTGTAGTGCTCAAAGAAGTGTTCGATCTGGTTCAACAGCAGTTCCGGCAGGTCTGCAGTCGACTGGATGCCTTTGTACATCGGGCAGAGTTTTTCCACCGGAACGGCAATCAGTTTGGCGTCGATGCCTGATTCATCTTCCATGCGCAGCATGCCAAGCATGCGGCAACGTACCACTACGCCCATCTGCAGCGGAAAGGGTGTAACGACCAGCACGTCCACCGGGTCTCCATCTTCCGACAGGGTATTGGGCACATAGCCGTAGTTGCATGGGTAGAACATGGCGGTGCCCATGAAACGATCGACGAACATCGCGCCGGTTTCTTTGTCGAGTTCGTATTTGATCGGCGAGCTGTTGGCCGGGATTTCGATAATGACGTTAACGTCGTTCGGCACATCTTTGCCGGCAGGAACGCGATCGAGGATCATGAAAAGCTCCGTTAAAAGGTGAACAATAAAAGTCGCCGATTATACAACCAAAGCGCATGACCGATAACGCGTTTTCCCGCATCGTCGGCCCGGTAGTAGAATGATGTTTCTGCCTCTGCTGTCTGCTCCAATGTCCGAGATCCGTCATCCTGAATTGCTGGCGATTGCCGATAACTGTGTCGCCTGTGGTTTGTGTGTGCCGCAATGCCCCAGTTATCAGGTGTTGCAAAACGAAGCAGATTCTCCGCGCGGGCGCATCGCATTGATGCGTGGTGTGCTGGAGCACAAGCTGCAGCCAACGGCACGTCTGCAACAACATCTGGATCAATGTCTGACTTGCCGTCAGTGTGAAAAGGTTTGCCCGAATCAGGTGGCTTACGGGCGCCTGGTGGATGGCATGCGCGCCGAGTTGCTGCAGCAACAGCCCGCACGCCTGCCGTGGCTGAAACGCCTTGGGCTGCAGCGCTTGGCTCATCAGCCCCAATGGTGGGGGCGGTTGCTGAAACTGGCGCGGTTGCCGCTGGTCCGGCCACTGCTGCGGCACTTGCCGGTATCGCAGGCGTGGTTGCCCACCTTGCGGGAGATGATGCGCCGATATCAGCCTCAGCGCTGGCAGCCTTGCTACCCACCCAGTGGCGAAGAGCGCGGCGAGGTGATGTTGTTCCTCGGTTGTCTGGCGCGAGCGGTGGATGTGGCCGCTATCAACGCCGCCATCCAGTTGCTGAATCTGTTTGGCTTTCGTGTCTGGGTGCCGCAACAGCAGGTGTGTTGTGGTGCCTTGCTGAAACATGCGGGTGATGCTGTCGGTGCAGCAGGTTTGCTGGCGACCAATCGCAATGTATTTGCCGGAACCATGCCTGTGCTGACGCTGGCTTCCGGTTGTGGTGCAGATTTGCAGGATGCCGGTGATGCCAGTTTTGGCGCGCGGGTCATGGAGGTGGCCGCTTTTCTGGAGCGCCATGCAGACTGGCGTCTGGTCGAATGTGCGCCATTGGCGGAGCGTGTCACGCTGCATGATCCTTGCACCCTGCGCAATGTGATGCGCAGCGAGCAGGCCTATCATCGTCTGCTGCAGCGGATTCCCGGGCTGCAACTATTGCCATTGGCCGGCAATCAGCAATGTTGTGGCGCGGCCGGCACCTATCATCTGCAACACCCGCAGATCGCCCGGCAGCTGCGGGATGATAAAATCAGCGCCATCAACACAACTGGCGCCGAGCATGTCTGCAGCGCCAACTTCGCCTGTGGCATGTGGCTGAATACGGCGCTGGACGGAGCGGAACGTCAGGTGCAGCACCCCTTGCTGTTGCTGCAACAACAAATCAGGAAGGCCTCATCATGTTAAAACTGGATCAGTTGATCATTCAATTTGACCAAGGGCTGCGCACCCTGTTTGCGCCGGCGCACACCGTACGCAAATATCCGGATGAAGACATGCCGGACGTTGTGTTGTCAGACGAGGAAAAGCGCCATGCTGCCGCGCTGATGCGCATCAACCATGTCGGTGAGGTATGTGCTCAGGCGTTATATCAGGGGCAGGCGTTGACGGCACGCAATCTGCAGACCCGCGAAGCGTTGCGTCAGGCGGCCTGGGAGGAAACCGAGCATCTGGCGTGGACTGAACGGCGCATTGCCGAGCTGGGTGGGCGCAAGAGCTTGCTTAACCCCCTTTGGTATGGCGGTTCGCTGGCGATTGGGGTGATGGCAGGATTGATTGGCGACAAATGGAATCTGGGTTTTCTGGAAGAAACCGAGAAGCAGGTCTGCCGGCACCTGGACGATCACCTGGGCAAGCTGCCGCCGCAGGATGGTAAAAGCCGGGCGATTCTGACGCAGATGCGCGTCGACGAGGCGCAACATGCCGATGTGGCTCATGAGCACGGTGCAGCCAATTTGCCTTTGCCGGTGCGCGTGGCGATGAAACTCAGCTCCAGGGTCATGACTGGTACCGCCTATTGGGTGTGAGCCGGGCGTGGCCCTGAAATAGGGGCGCGTTCAAGCGCGCTGCCGGACGCTGAGGGATCTCATACGCTGGCAGGCTGCGCCCGGTTCTCGCCTCGTCGTTGAACGTTCAGCGCATGACGAAGCCGAGCAGCTTGTCCAGTGTCTGCCCGTCACAGTTGCGGTTGTTGGCAACAAAGTAGGCACCGCTTTCGCGTTGGCGGCAACGATACAGCGGCAGCGCGCCCGGAATCGGTGTGGCATAGAGCCAGTCGGTGATGCCGGTGTAGGTCTGGTTTTCGCAGCCGGCATCCAGGCTGAGAAAATTGTTTTCGCCGTTGCGGCACTCGTAAACCGCACGTGTTCCATCGGTGTTGCTGTCTGCCAGCCCCCAGGAGCCCTGTTTGCCAAAGCCGGCCGGTAATACTGCCGATGTGGTCCAGAATCGGTTGCCTTGCATCCCCTGGGTCAGGCGGGGGCCACTGAATGTGCCTTCGTTAAATGGGTGAAAGCGACGACCGGTTGGCTTTCCTGTTGTGCCGACTTCATCAATCACCCATTTCTGCGGGTCCCGGCCATTACATGGCCATAGCTGCATCGCTGCGCCCGGTTCGCGGCTGCCGCCTGCGGCATCCAGGCACAGCTTGCTGCCGGTGGCCATAATTTCCCATTGCCCGGTAATCAGTGGCCGTAAGGTCCATTTCTGGCTGCTGCCCTGGTGGCAGCTGAATTGCTGTACCTGGATACCGGGTTTATTGCTGCTGTCTTCCGCTTCCAGGCACTTGCCGCTGTATAAATTGCTGATGCTGAAGTTACCGCTGATATCGCGATTCAACGCCCAGCGCTGGTGGCGGGTGGCCTGGCTGCGAAATGGCGATTGCAGGGTTGGTGCGCCCTCATCCAGGCTTGCGTCGGCAATGTCCAGCAACTGGCTGCTGGAGACTACGCTCAGTCGATAGTATTGCGTTGCGCTGTCATCACTTTGAGTGAGTTGAGGCGGAAGGCTGTTGAGATTCAGTGCGCGAGCCAGGTGGTTGCTGCGCAGGCCGGGGGTGTCTTCAAAAAATGCCAGTTTTGCCGCGATCACACTCAGGCCAACCATTTTTTGCTGCCCGACCGGAACCAGTCTGGGGCGTGGAATCTGTGCCATTAGCCAGTTCAGGTCGGTGCGCGACAGGGTCTGAAGTCCGTAGTGCGGATAGAGCAGCATGGTTTGATCCAGCATGTCGCCCGGCGTGACGCCGGGCAGTAGCGTGCTGGGGAGCAGGTTGAGTGAGTTGCTGGCTTCAAACAGGTTCAGTCGTTGTTCACCAAAGTCTTCACAGCTGTTACCTCCCTGACGACATGGGGCCTGGTTGCTGCTGCCCAGGATCAGACCCGGTTTATCGGCCAGGCCTTTGCTGTTGTATGCCAGCAGCAGCGGGTCGCTCTTGTCCTGTTTCCAGTCGGCAAATGCAGGCAGGCCGCTACCAACGGCAAAGCTGCGTACGGGCGCCGGCTGTTTGTCCAGTCCCAGGCCCAGCGTGTTGAAAAGATCCTTGGCAAGTGGCAGGCTGGTCTGCAGGCGCAGGTTGCCCAGCGTTAGCGGTTTGCCTTCCACACGGGCGCCGCTGATGCGTACCACCTGACGCAGCGCCAGTGCCCCGGCACCGACGATACGATAGCTGGTAAGGTTGGGAAAGCTGCCCTGCCAATGGGCTCGCTGTTCCGGCCGGTATTGCTCTTTGGGTATGGAAAAGACATCGACTTGGCATCCGCTGGGTTTGACCAGTATTGCCACTGTCGGAGCATACAGATTGTCGTGCGCAATCCCCTGTGCCACCTGGTATTGCCAGCCACTGGCCGGTACATTGGGTAATTTGCGGCTGAGTTTTTCACCTATCACCGTCCATTGCACTTGCTGGTCCGCAAGCCGGCCGTAGGGGCTGGCAGCCAGCAGTGCCAGTGGTTTGCTGCCTTTCAGCGCACGCATTTCCGCAACGCTGCCACCCGCTCCAATTCGATAGTCGAATTGTGCCTGGCCCTTGAAATAGGTTTTCAGCCAGATGTCATCCTGTTCGGTGATGACCTTGCATTCCCACTCTGGCGCCAGTTTCATCTCTTCTAGGCCGGCGCTCCAGCTGCCGCTGGAAAAAAATGGCAGCAGCAAGACTGCTGAATATCGGCGTGGCGTCATGGGCATGGATGTGTTTCTCCGCGAGAGGCAGGCTAAGTAGCGATCATTATAGGAGTTTTCGCGTCAGTTTATGGCATCGGAATAAGCGCGACAATCGCTTCTCGGGATATGCCGGGATGGCGCCACGTGCCGGCGTCGGCAAAGCCTCTGCCCATGCGCTACAGCGGGGTTTTGCTCAGGTATACTGGCTGCGGGCCGGCACTTTGGTACGTAGACATGAGTAGGGTTGTTGCACGCTGGCAAGCCCCCCCGAATCACTGAATACCCGGAGATGTTGCATGATCGAAGTTCTGTTTGGAATTGCCACCATTTTCATTGTGCTGGGTTCGGCGGTGGTGGTTTGGAAACTCGGGCAATTGACTGCATCGCAGGAGTCACTGGCCATGGGCATTGCCCAATCGCTGGAAGAAAAACACCGGGCCATGCTCGGAGACATGCATGAGGCGCTGGCTGATTTTGCCGAGCGAGTGGCACGTACCGACGCCGAAAACGGAGAGCGCTTGCGGGCAGCCATCAACGAGTCATTCGAACGCTTGCGCTCGGTAGTCGTCAACGAACTGCAGCTGGCACGACAGCAGATGCACACCTTGCAAACGGCGCAGAATGAGCAGCTGGCGGCTAACCGTGAGCAGTTGTTGAAGCAGTTGGGCGATTTTACGACCAGTCTGCAATCACGCATGGATGGCCTGCGTGAGGAGTTGTTGACCAGACTGCTGCAAAACCTGGCGGAACAGGGCAAGTTGCAGCTGGATACGGTACAGGGTGCGCTGAAGGCCAGCAGTGAAAAGATCGGCAAGAGTGTCGAGCAACTGACCATGGTGGTGGATGCCCGTCTGGAACAGATCAGTGGCAAGGTCAGCGAGCGGCTGGATGAGGGCTTCAAGAAGACCAATGAAACCTTTGCCAACGTGATGGCGCGTCTGGCGGTGATCGATGAAGCGCAGAAGAAAATCGATGGTCTGGCCAGCAATGTAGTAAGCCTGCAGGAGTTGCTCGGCGACAAACGTTCGCGCGGTGCCTATGGCGAGGTGCAGCTGGAGGCGCTGGTGAGTAATGTGTTGCCGGCGCAGTTTTTCCAGTTGCAGCAAACCTTGTCCAATGGCACCCGTGTTGATTGCCTGCTGAAGCTGCCGGAGCCAACCGGTCAGGTGGCCATCGATTCCAAGTTTCCGCTGGAAAACTATCACAAGATGTATTCGCCGGAGCTGGGTGATGCCGACCGCGCTGCTGCCGAAAAATTGTTCCGGCAGGATGTGAAAAAACACATCGATGCTATTGCCGACAAATACATCATTTCCGGCGAGACATCGGATGGCGCGGTGATGTTTATCCCTGCCGAGGCGGTGTTTGCCGAAATTCATGCCTATCATCCGGAGCTGGTGCAGCATGCGTTGCAACGGCGTGTCTGGATTGTTTCGCCAACCACCATGATGGCTGTGCTGAATACAGCGAGGGCGGTGATCAAGGATATCGAAACGCGGCGCCAGGTGCATATCATCAAGGATGCCTTGTCGAAGCTGGGCAAGGAATTCAACCGCTTCGATCAGCGCATGAAAAAACTCGCGGATCATATCCGTCTGGCGCATCAGGATGCCGAGGACGTGCAGATTACCAGCCAGAAAATTTCCCGGCGCTTCGAAGAAATCGAGCATGTACGGCTGGAAGGTGAGGCCGAGGCGGTGCCGGTGCTGGAAAACAGTTGAGCGGCCGGCAATTGTTTTGTAACAGAGTCGCGTTAGGCTGCCGGTTTTCCCAGCTCAAGCGGTAACAACGCGTGGATCAGTCGCAACAAGTTGCAAAGGAAAGCCCGTACAAGGGTAAAACCGGCATCCGCCGGGTTCTCAATGCCACCGGTTATTCCCTTTCCGGACTGGCAGCAGCCTGGCGCTGCGAGGCGGCGTTCAGGCAGTTGCTGCTGCTCGCCTTGTCGGGCATCGCTCTCGCCATCTGGCTGCCATTGCCGGGGTGGGGGCGGGCGCTGATCGTGGTTTGTCACCTGGTATCGCTGATGGTTGAGTTGCTCAATTCGGCGATTGAAGCTGCCGTGGATCACACGTCATTGGCGCGGCATCTGCTGGCAAAGCGTGCCAAGGATATGGGCAGCGCGGCCCAGTTCGTCAGTTTGTGCAATATCGTTGGTGTGTGGGCGCTGGTGTTGTACGCACGTTGAATGCATACATCAGCCTTCTGCCAATAAAAAAGCGAGCCGCCAGGTGCTCGCTTTTTTTATTTGCAGAAGGTGAGAATCAGACTGCCTGTTCGTCGGTCTCGCCGGTGCGGATACGTACCACCTGTTCAACCGGCATCACGAAAATCTTGCCGTCACCGATCTTGCCGGTGCGGGCGGCCTTGATGATGGCCTCGATGGCCGGCTCTACCTGTGCCTCGGTCACAACCAGCTCGAGTTTGACCTTGGGCAGAAAATCCACCACGTATTCTGCTCCGCGATACAGTTCGGTGTGGCCTTTCTGGCGACCGAAACCCTTGACTTCAGTGACGGTCAGGCCGGTCACGCCGATTTCCGACAGTGCCTCGCGTACTTCGTCGAGTTTGAAAGGCTTGATGACTGCTTCGATTTTTTTCATGGCCGGTTCCCCTGAAACGCATTTTCAACCGCCGGAGTATAGCTGCTTGTGCCCGCGCCGCAAACCGCAGCGCGGATTTGGGCCGACTACAGTCCGTTCGGATATTGACTTGTTATCGGATAACGCCAGTCCTTGCCAAAGCCGCGCGGCGTGATTCTCACCCCCACCGGTGCCTGACGTCGCTTGTATTCGTTGATTTTGATCAGCTTGACCACACGCTTGACATCAGCCTCGGCAAAGCCCGCCTGAATGATTTCTGCGACCGATTTGTTTTCCTCGACGTAGGCCATCATGATTGCGTCCAGCACATCGTAAGGTGGCAGCGAATCCTGATCGGTCTGATCGGGGCGCAGCTCGGCTGATGGCGGGCGGGTGATGATGCGTTCCGGAATAACCCTGCCAACCGAGTTGCGGTAGTTGGAAAGGCGGTACACCAGTGTTTTTGCAACGTCCTTGAGCACCGCAAAGCCACCGGCCATGTCGCCATACAGCGTGGCATAACCAACAGTCATCTCCGATTTGTTGCCGGTGGTCAACACCACGCGGCCGCTCTTGTTGGACATGGCCATCAGCAGCGTGCCACGTACCCGTGCCTGGATGTTCTCTTCAGTGGTATCAACCGGCAGCCCGGCGAACTCGCCAGACAGTGCGTGCAGAAAGCTGTCGAAAACCGGCTTGATCGGGATTTCGCTATAGTGGCAACCAAGGATATTGATCATTTCGCGCGAATCGTTGACGCTGATGTCGGCGGTGTATTGTGACGGCATCATCACCGCATGTACCCGGTCAGGGCCGAGGGCATCCACTGCAATGGCCAGTGTCAGTGCCGAATCGATGCCGCCAGACAGACCCAGCAGCACACCCTTGAAGCCATTCTTGGCGACGTAATCGCGGACACCCACGCACAGTGCCTGGTACACCGCTTGTTCCACGCCCATCGGTGGCTGGGTGGCGGCTGCCAGCCAGTTTCCATGCTGGAACTGGTGCAGGCTCAATACATCGTCAAAATGCGGCAGTTCGGCGGCAATGTCGCCATTGGCATTCATCAGGAACGAGCCGCCATCGAATACCAGCTCATCCTGCCCGCCGGTGAGGTTGCAATAGGCAATCGGCAGTCCGGTTTCCTGCACCCGCTGGCGAATCACGCCAACCCGGCGTTTTTGTTTGTCGATATGGAATGGTGATGCATTCGGCACCACCAGCAGTTCCGCGCCGGCATGTTTGGCCAGCATGGCTGCCTGCGGCTGCCACACGTCTTCGCAAATGGCAATCCCAACCTTGAGCCCGGCGATTTCGACCACACAGGCATGGCTGCCCGATTCGAAATAACGTTTTTCGTCGAACACTTCATTATTCGGCAGCGAAATCTTGCGGTAAGTGGCGATGATTTTGCCATTACGCACGATTGATGCTGCGTTGTAGCGCTTGCCGCGCTCCTGCAGCGGATAACTGACCAGCACGGCGATGCCATGTGTTTCGGCAGCGATGCGGATGACCTGGCTGGCGCAATCGACATAAAATGCCGGGCGCAGCAACAGGTCTTCCGGCGGATATCCGCACAGCGAAAATTCCGGGGTCAGCAGCAGGTCCGCACCCTGTTCGCGGGCGCGGTGGATGTATTCGATAATCTTGTCGGCATTGCCGGCCAGATCGCCGACAGTAGGATTAAATTGCGCGATGGCGAGTTTCATTGCTACTCCAAGGGGGTGGATTGGAACACCCGATGTCGCAGATTATACCGTGCTGCGCGGGCAGCGTGATGCTGCAGCGGGCTGCATGCTGGCGGCAGGGGTGTGTGCTGAAACAAGCAAAGCAATAAGCGCGCCAAACGCTGTTAAGCTCTGCTGGCGGGATGCTGATAAAGTGCTTGCGGAAGCGGGCAATATTTTTTATGCTTGCTGTCAATCAAACACTTGTTTGAATTTCGGCTGGGCAAATCACCCGGCTTTTGATCGGTTTCCGTGGTGCCGCATGGCCAGCCACGGGAGCGTTACTAATCAAGTAGGGGAGATATCCATGTCGCTGCCGCAAAATGTTGCTGAATTGTTCGCCGGTATGCCGGCCCGTCTGAAAGCCGCTGAAGCTGCTGATAAAAACAGCGTGTTCCACTTCGATCTGTCGGGTGAAGACGGTGGTCAGTACACGGTTAAGGTAGAAGGTGGCGCCTGTACCATCGAATCCGGTCTGAATGGCGAAGCCAAATGTGCTGTTAGCGCAACTGCCGCTGATTTCATGGACATTGAACTGGGCAAGCTGCGCCCGGAAATGGCATTCATGATGGGCAAGATCAAGATTTCCAACCTGCCGGAAATGATGACCTTCATGCAGCTGTTCACCAAGCTGGCCTGATACTGTCTTGCCTGGTGCGCACACCGGGGGACAAACAAAAAACGCACCTTCCGGGTGCGTTTTTTGTTCTGGCTCCGATGATCAGCAATGGTATTCAGCACATGTGCTGTCCACCGTTCATCGCAATATTGGCACCAGTCATGAAGCTTGCGTCGTCAGATGCAATGAATGCCACCAGTGCGGCAATCTCTTCCGGCTTGCCCAGCCTGCCAACCGGAATGCCGGCAATGATCTGGTTGCGTACTTCCTCTTTGACTGCCATCACCATTTCCGTACCAATATATCCGGGCGAGATGGTGTTGACCGTGATGCCTTTTTTCGCCACTTCCTGTGCCAGCGCCATGCTGAAGCCATGCACCCCGGCTTTGGCCGCCGAATAATTGGTCTGGCCGAACTGGCCTTTCTGGCCGTTGATGGACGAGATGTTGATCACGCGTCCCCAGTTGGCCTCACACATATCGTCCAGCACCTGACGGGTGACATTGAACACACTGTCCAGATTGGTGCGCAAGACATCATCCCAAGCTGATTTTTCCATCTTCTGCATACGCCCATCACGCGTAATGCCGGCGTTGTTGACGAGAATGCCAACCGGGCCAAGCTCATCCCGCACCCGCTTGACCATGGAGGCGCATGAGTCAAAATTGCTGACGTCACACTGGTAGGTTGCAATATCAAAACCCTGTTCACGCATTCTGGCTTGCCAGTCTGCATGTTTGCCCGGCGTGCTGTAGGTGGTGACCACCCGATGCCCTGCCTCGGCCAGACGTTTGCAGATTGCTGTGCCAATGCCGCCCATACCGCCAGTTACCAACGCAATTTTCTGTGTCATTGTTGTCTCCTTTGTAGAAAGCTTCTGTTGTTGCCGCTTTGCCGGCTGTTTAGCGTTGCGCAGTCAGGCCTTGAAACAAAGCGGCGAAATTAGCAGGGCTTCATTACATTTTTTTTATGATTTAACGAATCGCCCAGAGCGTCTGTTAGCCATTTGTGCTTGTCTGTTGATCCCGGTTCAGCCCAAGATCAGGCTGGCAGGCTGTCGGACGTGATACTGATCTGCTGAGCCAGCGGAAGACACGATCCATTTATGCCAGTTTTGTCATCCGGCTCGTCATGATCAATCAAGCCCGAAACGCTGCCGACAGGCCATACGGTTTTTCCCGTAGATTGTTGTTCTGTATGAGATCAGCATAGCAATTATGGCGTTTTGCCGGCTTGCCCCAAATCAACTTGTTTCGATATCGATACGGGGCTGAGGTATGGTTTTATCGGCCAGCCTGAACGGCTTGCCCGGCTATAATGACTGCTCGATTCAAGCGCGAGCCTGCCGATGGACGAAATGGACCTGAATGTAGCCACTGCACTGGATGCGGTTGGCGGAGACGATGAACTGCTGGCGCAGGTGATGCAGGTATTCATCGATACGGCTCCACCCCTTTGGCAGGCGTTGGCAAGCCCCGATATCGGCGATGCCGACGCGCAGCAGATTGCGCATCGGCTCAAGGGTGGCGCAGGTAGTATTGGTGCGCAACGTCTGGCAAATTGCGTGGCTGATATCGAGAAAATCATCAGGCAAGGGCAGGGCGCAGGTTGGCGGCACTTGCAGCCACAATTGCTGCAGTTGGGCGAACAGGTGCAGGTATGCGTCCGCGGTTATTTGTCAAAGCGCTTAAAACGGGCTTAAATTGAGGCGGGGCGTGCTATCCATGCAGCCAAGGAGAACCTTATGAATATGACAGTACGGCGTGCGATCGTACTGGCGGTAATTGTTGGCTTGCTGATTCCTTCGGCAATCATCGGCTTTTTCACGCTGCAGGGGCAACGTGATGCATTGACCGAGCAACTGAAGAAGGATCACGTGCGCCTGACCGACATCCTGGTGCTGGGTATGCAGGAGCCTTTGTGGAATCTCAGTGCTGACGCGGGCATGCCCTTGCTGAATTCCATCATGGATGATGACCGGGTGGTGCGGGTGATGGTGACCGACCCCGCTCTGGGCGTGTTTCTGCAGGCCGAAAGGCCGGAGCGCCGCCGTGGCCAGTTATTTCAGCAGCGCAAGACCGTGGTGTACCAGGGCAGCGAAATCGGCCAGGTGATGGTGGAAATGGACAGCGGCATGCTGGAAGCAATGTTGGCCAATGACCGCAACAAATTGCTGCTTACGCTTGCCGGACAGCTGCTGGTCAGCCTGGCGCTGATCGTGGTGCTGATGCAGGCACGTATCGTGCGGCCGCTGTTGCGCCTGATTCAGGATTCACAGCGGCTCGCCTTGCGCGAACTGGATCAGCCCTTCGTCTGGGCGGCGCGTGATGAGATGGGGGCACTCGGCCGCAGTCTGGAAACCACCCGCCAATCCTTGCAAACCCTGTTCGGCGAGCTGGAAAACAAGAATCGTGCGCTGGAGAGCGATATTGCCGTGCGCAAGCAGGTGGAAAACCAGTTGCGCGTCAGTGAAGAACGTTACCGGCGTCTGGTTGAATCCACCCGCGTGATTCCGTGGGAAGCGCAGGCCGGCACCTGGCGTTTCAGCTATGTCGGCCCACAGGCGGAAACCCTGCTTGGGTATCCCTTGTCGATGTGGTATCAGGAAGGCTTCCTGACCAGCTATCTGCACCCGGAATACCGCCATCTTGCCTACCAGATCTTCGGCGACAGCCAGCCGGATCAGGCCGAGCGCGAGTTCGAGTGCAAGCTGCTGGCTGCCGATGGCCGCAGTGTCTGGGTTTCCATGCTGGCTTCGGTGTTGCAGGGCAAAGGCGGGGAGCGTTACCTGCAGGGCTATTTCATCGATGTTACCAGCCGCAAGAAAGTGGAAGAGGAGCTGATCCACTATCGCAGCCACCTGGAAGATCTGGTGCAGGCGCGTACTGCTGAGCTGGCATCGGCCAACAATGAGCTGCAGGCGTTCAGTTATTCCGTGTCGCACGATTTGCGTGCGCCGCTGCGCACCGTTGATGGCTTTGGTCAGGCACTGATCGAGGATTACGCCGACAAGCTCGACGAGCAGGGGCGCGACTATATCAACCGGATGCGTCGTGCCACCCAGCGCATGGGGGAGCTGATCGACACGCTGCTGAATCTGGCACGCCTGGCCAGAAGCGAGATGCATTGCGAAATTCTCAGCCTGTCTTTGCTGGTGCAGACCATTCTCGAAGAACTGCGCCTGAATGAGCCGGAGCGCAATGTCAAAGTGATTGTGGCGCCGGATGTGTTTGTGCACGCCGATGGCAAGCTGCTGCGGTCAGCGGTGTATAACCTGATTTCCAATGCCTGGAAATTTACCGCCAAAACCGAAAGCCCGTGTATCGAGTTTGGCGTGAAAGACAGTGCCGGCAATCCGGTTTATTTCATTCGTGACAATGGTGCCGGCTTCGACATGTCGCTCTCCGGCAAGCTGTTCGGTGCCTTCCAGCGTCTGCACACCGTGCACGAGTTTGAAGGGGTTGGCGTAGGGCTGGCAACGGCACAGCGCATTATTCATCGTCATCGTGGCGAAATCTGGGCCGAGGCAGAGCCTGGCAAGGGTGCAACCTTCTTCTTCACGCTCGGTACCAGTTCCGAGTCGATGGAAAACGGCGAGCCTGCAGTGCCGGATACTCCCGCATAGGCGCTCAGCGCATTCGGCGGATGCAACTAAAAAAAGCAGCAGGGATAACCTGCTGCTTTTTTTTCGGGCGCCTTTGTCTGTTTAGCAGACCAGTTGCTCCATCTGCAGCATGAACACAAAACCATCGCCACCGCTGGTTTCCAGCCAGGTGAATGGCAGTTCGGGGAAGGCCGCTTCCAGTTCTTCGCGGTTATGGCCGATTTCGACAATCAGCAGGCCGTGCGGGGTGAGGAAGCGCGGCGCTGCGGCAATGATTTCACGTACCGCGTCCAGTCCATCGTCGCCTGATGCCAGCGCCAGCTCTGGCTCTGCCAGATATTCCGGCGGCAGTTCCTGCATCGACGGCGCGTTGACGTAGGGTGGATTACTGATGATCAGGTCATACTGCCGACCGGCCAGCTGGGAATACAGATCCGACTGGATCAGTTCGATGCGTTCTTGCAGGCCGTAGTCGTCCACATTGCGCTGCGCCACTTCCAGTGCTTCTGGCGACAGATCGACGGCATCCACGCTGGCATCGGGGAAAGCTTCCGCCATCAGGATCGCCAGACAGCCCGAGCCGGTGCACATATCGAGCGCAGTGTGTACCAGTTCCGGATATTCCACCCATGGAAGCAACTGTTCACGCAGCAGTTCCGAAATGAACGAGCGCGGCACGATCACCCGCTCGTCAACGTAAAAACGATATTCGCCGAGCCAGGCTTCCTTGGTCAGATAAGCCGCCGGTTTACGGGTTTCCACGCGGCTGCGCAAAATGTCGACCACTGCGTGGATTTCCTGTGGCAACAGGCGGGCATCGAGAAACGGTTCGAGGCGATCGACCGGCAACTTGAGCGTGTGCAGGATCAGATAAGCCGCTTCGTCGTAGGCATTTTGCGTGCCGTGGCCATAAAACAGGCTTGCCTCTTCAAAGCGGCTGACGGCAAAACGCAGCAGGTCGCGTACGGTTAACAGGTGTTGCGGGGCGTGTTCAAACATGGGCATTCTCCAGGAGTGGCGCGATTATACCTTGCCCCTGTTGTTGGCAACGAATAACACCGCCAGGCAGATCAGCGGCATCGCCAGCAGCTCGTTGATGCCAAGTGATTCGCCGGCAAATGCCCACCCCAGCAACACGGCTATCGGCGGGTTGACATAGGCGTAGCTGCTGGCCAGCGCTGGCCGCACGGTATTCAACAGGTAAAAGAACGCGCTGTAGGCGAGGATCGAACCGAACACTACCAGATACAGCAGGGCAGCCCAAGCGCGGGTATCGGGCCACTGTTGCAACTGCTCACCATGCATCAGGCTGAGCAGCGCCAATTGCCCGCCGGCCAGCAGCATTTGTGCCGCCACCGACATTGGCCCGACTGGCATCTCCAGGCGGCGCATCCAGACCGAGGCAAAAGCCCATGATAACGATGCCAATACCAGCAGAAAAGCGCCTTGCGGGCTGGCACGCAGTTGCTGGCCGGTGCTCAGCCAGATCACACCCAGCAGCCCGATGCCGATGCCCAGCCATTCGCGGCGGCTGGGGCGTGCCCCCCAGATCCAGGCCGCCAGCACCGTCAGCAATGGCACCAGCCCCACTACCAGTGCCGCAAGGCCGGATGACACGGTTTTTTCGGCATAGGTGACCGAACCATTGGCAATGGTCAGCATCATGCCGCCAATCAGCGCTGCATTGCGCCATTGCAGGGGGCTGGGGGCGGCAACGCCGCGCAGCCGCAGCCACAGATACATGCTGCCGCCGGCCAGCAGAAAACGCAGCGCCGCCAGCATTAGTGGCGGAAAGGATTCGACGCCGATGCGAATGGCGAGGTAGGTGGAGCCCCAGACCAGATAGGTGGCAAGCAGCGACAGGATGAGTTTGAAACGATCAGCGGGCATCGGGCAGGAATCGGCGGCAATGGCCACGATTATACGGATGAATTTCCGCGCCACCGTTCTGGCGGTCGCAACAAACTGGCAGAATGTGTAAAATGGCCGGTTTTACTTTGTTGATCAAGGTATTCGGAAAAAACATGGCACGCTACGACGACATTCTTGAATTTGAACCCAATCTGACCGGCAATGGCCAGCGTATCGGCATCGTCATGAGTCGTTTCAATACCGACGTGTGCGAAGGCCTGCTGGCTGCCTGTACTGCCCGCCTGAGCGCGCTGGGCGTGGCCAGCAAGGATATGCTGATCGCCACCGTGCCGGGCGCACTGGAAGTACCGCTGACCTTGCAGCGCATGGCCGAAAGCGGCAAGTTCGATGGCCTGGTGGCGCTGGGGGCCATCATCCGTGGTGAAACCTACCATTTTGAAGTGGTGTCGAATGAATCGGCCGGTGGCATTACTGCGGTGCAACTGGAAACTGGCGTACCGATCGCCAATGCCATCCTCACCACCGAAAATGATGATCAGGCGCTGGTGCGCATGCACGTAAAAGGCTCCGAAGCGGCTGACTGCGTGGTGGAAATGATCAACCTGCTGGAAAAACTCAAATAATGAAAAGCACACGACGCAAAGCCCGCGAATTTGCGGTACAGGGGCTGTACCAATGGCAGATGGCGCAGGATACGCCTGCGCGCATCGAGCAGAATCTGGCGGAAAGCCAGGGCTTCTCCAAATGTGACATCTCGCTGTTGCGCACCACGCTGTATGGCGCAATCAAACATGTGGATACGCTGAGGCCGGCGCTGGAACCCTATCTGGATCGCAGCTGGGACGAAGTCAGCCCGGTGGAACGCGGCGTATTGCTGGTGGCAGCGTTTGAACTGGTGCATATGCCGGAAACGCCTTACCCGGTGATCATCAACGAAGCCATCGAGCTGTCGAAGACATTTGGCGGCAATGAAGGGCACAAGTTCATCAATGGCGTGCTGGATAAGTTTGTTGCCCAGGTGCGCGCCACCGAAGTAAGCGCCGCACGCACCCAGCGTGGTGGTCGTCACGACGCATCGGCCTGATGTCGCTGGCTCGGGGCCGCCATTCTGGCGGCCTTGTCAATTTCCCGCAGTAAAGCAGTAAACAAACCCCAGGTTATACCAGCCATGCAGCAGGATGGGGCTGCACAGGCCCCGGTGGCGTTCGTAGAAGTAGCCGAATATCAGTGATGGCAGGAACACCGCCATTACCAGCAAAAGATTGTGGCGCCACAGGTGGGCTGCGGCGAATAACAGACTGGCAATCAGGTTGGCCGGGCTGAGCAGCCAGTGGGTGTGCAGTTTTGGGCGCGACATCAGGCTCTGCTGCAGCCAGCCACGAAACAGGATTTCTTCCAGCGGTGGATACACTAGCACCGCCAGCAGCAATGGCAGCGGGTGTTGCAGTGGCCATGCCGGATTGAAATACGCGGGGGCAAGCCAGGGCCAGAGTGCCAGCCAGGTGGCGGGGCCAGCCAGCCATGCCAGCTGGAACTGCCTGTCGGAAAACGGGTTCATGCCGCAGATGATATCAAGAGCGGCCACCAGGGGTGGGCAGGATTGTTGTCAAGCCGATTTGTGATTGCCTGCCGGGTAAATGGCCGCATTGCCCAGCTGCCGCGCACGTTTTTTCAGCTCCAGGCTACTTTTGTCCAGCACCTGCACAAAGCTCTGGCCGGGCATTTCCAGCGTGTCCACCAGCTGTCGGGCAAAGCGTTTATCGTCGGCGCTGCTGCGCAAGGGCCAGCGTTTGCGCTCGATCAGCAGCACATACAGTGAACGATCGGCAAAATGCTGCACCTGTTTGCGTGTCAGCCACGCACGGCGGATATCCGGGTAGTGCGACAACTGTGCCTGCAGGTGTGCCAGCTGTGCCGGGCGCAGGTCGTGGGTGATCAGTGTGTCGCCGACATTAACCGAAATCCGTTCGGCCAGAGCCTGATCTTCCAGCGCCGCACGCTCACAGGCAATCTGGTAATAACTCTCGGCTTCGACACTGCGGTGCTGTTGTTGCAGAAAATCATAAGCCAGGCGGCAGCAGGGGATGATGGCCTTGTTGTCGTAGCGCATCGCGTTTTCGAGCATTTCCAGCCCGGCCGGATTGCCGGCCGCCAGCAGTAGCCTGCCCGCTGCAAAACAGCTTGGTGCGTGTTCTGGATGTTGTGCAACAATCTGCCGGTATTGCTCGCAGGCGGCTGCGCCATCACCCAGTTCTTCCGTCAGCCGGGCGCGGCGAAATGCGTCATCAAGGCTGATGCGCCCGGTTTGCAGTTGTTGTTCCAGTTGCTGCAACTGTTGCCGCGTGTCGCGAATCTGCTGGTGCCGCTGTTGCCATTCCGGGCGAATCTGCCGAAGCCAGGCCTGATCCAGTTGCTGGCTCAGACGTTGTAGCTGCGGGCCCAGCAATACCTGCGCTGCGCTCAGGCGGAAAGGTTTGGGCAGGCGCGGAAAGCACCCCAGCTGCTCCAGCCGTTCGCGCAATGAGGCATGGCTCTCGTTGCTGTGATGGTTTTTTGCCAGCGCCTGCTCCAGCCATTGTTCGCCCGGTGCCTCGGCAAAGCCCAGCGAGAGCGCCAGCCGCATCTGGCTGTAAGGGGTGGCGTTGGGGGTGGGCTGTTCGGTGGCCTGTTGCATCAGGCGTGGCCAGAAACATTGCTGCAGGAAACGTGCTTTCAGTTGCAGCGCCACCAGCGCATCGGCTGCGTCTTCCTTGCCGGCCACGCGCACGGCTGCCTGATCGGCGAGAAACTCCTGCTGCCGCGCCAAAGCCCGCGTATAGGCGCTGAAATAGGGCTCGTAGCGGGCAACAAACACCGCCAGCCATTGTTTGGCCCATGGATAGCCATTTTTTTGCAGGCTGTGGTGGACTTGTTCCCACGCCTGGCGCAGGAAAAAAATCCAGTTGGCACTGATACGATGACCATGCGCCATGTGCCCCAGCTCATGCGCCAGCACCGCCGCCAGCTGTTTGGTTGACAACCCCTGCAGCAGCGGCAGGCCAATCTGCAGCGCATAACGCTGCGGCCCGAAGGGGCCGTAGATCGGCTGGCATACCAGCTTGGCCTGAAACTGGTCGGTGAGCAGTACTTGGTGCACAGCGCTGCGGATTTTCAGTTTGCGGCGAAGTTTCCTGATCAGGCGGAACAATTCCGGCACATCCTGCTCCGTCAGCGCAATTCCCGTTACCGGTGAGCTTTCCACCCACAGCAAGAGGTGCGCCAGATACAGGCTCAGGCCCAGCGGCAACAGCCATTGCCAGACAAGCCCGCCGGGGTATTCGGCAATGCCTGCCAGCTGCGCCAGCCAGAACAGCCCCGCAAACAACACCAGTAACAGCATCAAAAGCAACAATGGCCCGAGCGCCGCCAGCGCCATCACTTTGGCGTGATAGCGCAAGGGCTGCTCTGACGCCTCGACTTCCAGGCGCGCAGCGAGGTCGGCGTAGGCATCGAGGTGAAGCTTGGGGCTGGCTGAATTATTCATTTGAAACAAAATCATAACACCGGCTGGTATGCAAATGGCAAGCTGTTAGAGCTGAAGCTCCAGTGCAAGTTCCATACACAGCACGGATTCCTCAGTAAAATGGCCTGCTACTCAATTGGCGGGTGATTGGCATGTTTACCGTTTTTGATCAGCAGATGATGGCGCGTGCCTTGCAGCTGGCGCACCAAGGCCTTTACAGCACCATGCCCAATCCGCGTGTCGGCTGCGTTATCGCGCGTGATGGCCAGGTTCTCGGCGAAGGTTTCACCCAGCCGGCAGGCCAGGATCACGCAGAAGTGCAGGCGCTCAAGACCTGCCTGGCGGCCGGACGGAATACCGCTGGCGCAACGGCCTACGTTACGCTGGAGCCCTGCAGCCACTACGGCCGCACGCCGCCGTGCGCCAAGGCCTTGCTGGAAGCCGGCATCAAACGCGTGGTGGCGGCCATGGTTGATCCCAATCCGCTGGTAGCGGGCAAGGGCCTGGCCATGTTGGCAGAGCAGGGGCTGGAAACCGCATCCGGGCTGATGGCAAACGAGGCGCGTGAGCTGAATATCGGCTTTGTCTCACGTATGGAGCGCGGCCGCCCGTGGCTGCGCCTGAAACTGGCCTCCAGCCTGGATGGCAAGACTGCCTTGCTGAATGGCCAGTCAAAATGGATTACCGGCGAGGCTGCGCGCAAGGACGTACATCGCTGGCGCGCGCGCAGCTGTGCCCTGCTCACCGGCAGCGGCACGGTGCTGGCGGACGACCCGGAGCTGACGGTGCGCCTGATCGAAGCACCGCGCCAGCCGCAACGCATCATGATCGACACGCGGCTGCGCGTGCCGGCCGGCGCCAAAATCATCGCACCCGGCACGCTGGTGGTGTGTGGCGAAGTGGATGACTCACGGATCGAAGTCTTGCAGGCGCGGGGCGCCGAGGTATTGTCGTTGCCGGATGAGCGCGGCAAGGTTGACCTTGTGGCGCTGATGCCGGTACTGGGGGTGCGCGGCTTCAACGAGGTGATGGTGGAAACCGGCGCCGTGCTCGCCGGGGCGCTGATGCGGCTGGGCCTGGTGGACGAATTGCTGCTGTATCAGGCGCCGGTGCTGATGGGTGATCAGGCGCGCGGCCTGCTGGACTGGCCGGCGCTGACCTCGATGCAGCAATGCCTGCCGCTGCAATTGCGCGAGGTGCGGCAGATCGGCAACGATATCCGCATGATCCTGCGCCCGGCATGAGCCGCTTCAAGGATCCTTTTTCGCCGCTGCCAACCATTGCGCGCGCTCCGGGCGCACGGCTCGGCGGCCGCTGTGCGACGCCGATTTGCGCCAGGCTCGTACCATCCGTGGCTCACTGCGTGCTGCGCGTCGGGCGTAAAGTGGCGGATGAGCCAAGCTCCTGAGCACGCTATAATGCGTTTTTCCCTCAAATAGCGAAGACCTGCACATGTTCACCGGCATTATTCAGACTCTCGGCCATATCTCGCATCTGGAAGCCCGTGGCGGCGACGTGCGCCTGACCATCAAGGCGCCGGGCCTGGATTTCTCCGACGTCCAGCTGGGCGACAGCATCGCCTGCAATGGCGTGTGTCTGACTGCAATCGCACTGACTGGCGACAGTTTTGTCGTCGATGTCTCGCGCGAAACGCTCAATTGCACCGTGGGGCTGGATCAGCCGGGCAAAGACGTGAACCTGGAAAAGGCGCTGCGCCTGGCCGACCGCCTCGGTGGCCATCTGGTATCCGGCCATGTGGATGGCGTGGGTGAGGTGGTGTCGTTTGATCCGGTCGACGACTGTTTCGAGCTGGTGATTGCTGCGCCGGCTGCGCTGGCCAAATATATTGCCGCCAAGGGCTCGATTACCGTCAACGGCGTCAGCCTCACTACCAACCGTGTCGATGGCGTCAAATTCAGCATCAACCTGATTCCGCACACCATCCAGCAAACCACCTTGAAACATCTCAAGGCCGGCAGCCCGGTGAACCTGGAAGTGGACCTGATTGCACGTTACGTCGAGCGCATGCTGGGCGAACGGGCCTGAGCGGCATCCCGGCAAAAAACAATATGGCCGCTGCGGCGGCCCACCACCAAAACAAGGATTTTCATGAGCAACCCAGCCATTTCCCCGATCCAGGACATCATCGCCGACATCCGTGCCGGCAAGATGGTGATTCTGGTTGACGACGAAGATCGTGAAAATGAAGGCGACCTGATCATCGCCGCCGATTACGTCACGCCGGAAGCGATCAACTTCATGGCCAAATACGGCCGCGGCCTGATCTGCCTGACGCTGACCCGCGAACGCTGCCAGCAGCTGGATCTGCCGCTGATGGTGACGCGCAACGGCACCTCCTATGGTACCAACTTCACCGTTTCGATCGAAGCCGCAGAAGGCGTATCCACCGGCATCTCCGCCGCCGACCGCGCCCGCACCGTGCGCGTAGCCGTTGCCAAACATGCCAAGGCCGAAGACCTGGTGCAGCCAGGCCACATCTTCCCGCTCAAGGCGCAAGATGGCGGCGTGCTGGTGCGCGCCGGCCACACTGAGGCCGGTTGTGACCTGGGCACGCTGGCCGGGCTGACGCCCGCATCGGTGATCTGCGAAATCATGAACGACGACGGCACCATGGCGCGCCTGCCAGAGCTGCTCAAGTTTGCCGAAGAGCACAAGCTGAAAATCGGCACAATTGCCGACCTGATCCAGTATCGCCACCAGCACGAAAAGCTGGTCGAGCGCGTGGTCGAGCGCAAGCTGCAGACCGCACACGGCGAATTCGACCTGATCGTTTACCGTGACCTGACCGCCAACAGCCTGCAACTGGCACTGGTGAAGGGTGACATCAAGCCCGGCGACGAAGTGCTGGTGCGGGTGCACGAGCCGGTTTCAATCATGGATTTGCTCGACGCCTCGGACAAAACCCACTCCTGGGGCGTGTCGCAAGCGATGCAGAAAATCAGCGAAGTGGGCAAGGGCGTGATCATCCTGCTGCACCGCCCGGAAACCACCGACGACCTGCTCGCCAAGCTGCTGCCAAACAAGGAACAGCCGAAGCAGAAGTGGGACCTGCGCAACTACGGCATCGGCGCGCAAATCCTGCGCGACCTGAATGTGACCCGCATGATGGTGATGGCACCGGAACGCAAGATGCCGAGCATGATTGGCTTTGACCTGCAGCTGGTGGGGAATGTGTTGCCGGAGTAAGGG
>JACCDG011864678.1_pt1 | contig 24045 bp, 27 predicted proteins | sample 7442471 | NCBI WGS metagenome assembly JACCDG01 (sample SAMN15323444, study PRJNA562643) | freshwater metagenome | isolation source: river surface water | place: USA:Blue River Watershed | collected 2017-08-17 | reverse complement strand
GCAGGGTTATTCCCTCCCTCCCCCCCCTCCCTGACTTAACTTCCCGGGCTGGCGAAGCTAGACTATCATTTGGGTCATAGTCCACAGATTGAGTTAGATTGTAAAATCGGGGCGTAAAAAAGCCCGGACTTTGCCGGGCTTGAGTGGACTAGCCGAAGCTAGTGTGTGGCAGAATCAAAGATCGTCGGTGTCAGGCGTATCAGCCTGACAAGTTTCAAGAACCTTTGTCAAAGTACGGTCATAACGGTCAACTTGCTCTTCGGAGAGAGTGGCAGCGAAGTCTTCGACATACTTCTGAATCTTGCCCTTCATCTCAGCAGACTGAGACTCAAGCGCAGGATTGTTTTTGAACAGTGTAACGATTGTCTGGGCAGTGGATTCCTTCTTGCCCAGAGTTGCCACGTACTTGGTGAAGTCTGCGATGCACTCGCGCATAGCGGCAAGAGCTGCGCCAGTATTGCGCGTTCCCTCTGCGACAAGCCCCGCCCAGTCCGTAGGAATGGTTTGCCCCTCCTTCAGTTGGATAGAACCCGGCTCCAGCTTGTTGCGCGCTTGCATGCGAACTGCGGCGGCCACGGCACCGAGAATCCAATTTGCCTCTTCGGTGTCATAGACTGGCAAACCATCATCGTCCACTGCGGGCTTGCCAGTGGGCTTGCCCTTATCGTCCGTTCCCTCCGCTTGCTTGGCTGTCGCGGCAAACTTCAGAATCTCATCCATCAGCGGAATGTGGATGCTGACGGTGCCGACTTCCTGCCGCTCGTTTTTGCCGTTGACTTTGACAGTCTTGGAAACCTTCATAGGGGTTGATTGAAAAGCCATAATACTAACTCCAGTTGGTTTGCAGGGATACCGCCCTGCCGGGTAACGCCGCACTGTGCAGCGCATGACTTGAATTATAGTGGTTTTTTCAAGCTTGTCAATACCCCATCGAAACAGTCAACCTCTATCCAGTGGAAGCTAGTCTGCCCTCCCCAGCTAGTCTGTCAGCCTGTCGCGCCGATTCACCGATTCACTGATTCCTAGAGTGTATGGAATGCATGGAATGCGCAAAGCACCCTCCCCCAATTTGGCGGAGCATGGCCGCATATCGTACAGATTAACTTAGCCCATAGTATAAGCCCACCCTACAGAGTACAGATCAGGGAAAGGACTTCTGAATAGGGTTAAAAATTTTCTAGAAGAAAAGCTTAGACTAAGAAAGAAGTTGAAAAAATTGCTACACACATAAAAGACTATTTTCTACTTCCTCCCTCTGCCCTACAGATAGCAGACTAGGCTACAGACATACAGTCTAGACTAATTGCACCCCTCCCTCTGCAAATTGGGGCAGGGTAAAGCGATCATTCCATGCACTCCATACACTCTATCATTCCGTGCATTCTACAAACCCGAATTTCGGAAAACCCGGGGAGTTGACAACCCGCGAAAATTTCCCTATAATGGCCCTTGCAGATAGACTGTTGTTTTTTTACAACACTCCCCGGTCCTTCTGCCTTTAGTCTGAGCCTTTAGTCTGTCAGTCCTTTACTCTGAATAGGTGATTAAAATGTCCCTTCTCTCTACACTCTCCAACAAGCGGAATATTCTTCCCGAACTCTATCCTTCTGAGCAACTGCGCATCAAAAAGGCTATTGCCGCAGAATGGAACAGCAAGCGTACTGCGCAGCAAAAAGAGGAAGATGTTTTCTATACTGCGAATGACGTAACAGAAGCCACGATTCAAGACATTGTGCGCCTCGCACCTCCTAAGAATCAGTCTGCTAACACTGGCCGCTATAGAAGATCGGAGCGTATCGCTGTTCCAAGCAAACAAACTGCCGTTGAGCTAGTCTGCAAGAATACCGGCATTGTCTCTACCCTCGGTATTCCGCGCATTCCCGGCTTCTATATGGAGTATGAGAATCCCCTTTCCTCTATCTCCAACTGCCGCGCAATCGCTTCTAAGGGCATCAGCTATCTGCGGTCCCTTGATACTCCAGTTCTGGCAGGGATTCTTATTATCCTTGCAGAAGATTACAATCTGTTCTCCTATTCTCCTTTTGAGACGGGAGCTTCTAAGAATGCCCTTCTGCGAAGCTGCGGCAAAGAATCCTTGATCCGAGCCATTCTCTACATTGAAGAGAATATCCACTCGGAAAACTATTCCTCCCTTCCCCGTCTATCCTTCCATGTAGACATGGATGTGAAGCAGTCTGACATTGAAGGCAGAATCCACAACTGGATTAAGCTGGTGGATGATGCTCTGACTGCGCCAGCTATCCTATTCGCTCCCGCTCCTATTCTGCCCACTGCTAAGAAAATCTCCGCACAAAAGAAGGAGATCGCTCAGAAACAGAAGGAGCAGCGCAAAGCCATTCTGTCCACCAAGAAGCAGTTGGAAGAAGCCAAGGATTCTGTTAAGAGTCTCTACAAAGATTCTCTTCTGTCTCAGAAGTTCAAGAACCTTCTTCTGTCCCTTCTGGACCCTAACATCTTTCCTACGCTAGAGTCCACTGCAAAGGCTAAGATTGCACTGAAGCTCTCCACTCTGCCGGTTGAAAGCAGAATAACTGCTCTGATCAAACTCTTTGAAGCTGCCGCAAAAGCTCCTACTGTCAATGTCCTAGCCGACTTTGATTTTGAGCCCTCTGCTCCGCAGACTGCAAAGCCTGCATTGAAAACGGCTTTTGAACTCCAGAATTCTCCTGCTGTCATAGCAGCTCAGACTGCCGCTCATAAAGCGAAACTCGCAGAAGCACAGGCTCAAAAGGAGAAGATGCACTTCATTAAGAGCATGACTTCCCTTGATCAGTCTACTGGCACTCTCCTCCTTACGATGGACAAGGCTAAGACTACGGGCTATGATTCCATTCTGCTCAACGGTCAGCCTATTCCCGAAGGTAGATTCCAACTAGCTGCCATTCGGGAAGCATTCGCTAAAGTGCGGGATTATAAGGGCACAGCTCCTACCGTAGAAGCTCCCTCTTCCATTGAACAGTCTGAGCCCAGATTCGTTGTCCTGACGGATTCTGAGATTCAGAGCATGTCCCTTCTGAAGCAAGCCATTTATCGTAAGAAGCTCGCAGAATTCCGGGCTTCTCAAAAGTCTAACTAAGGAGCTAGTATGAAACCTTCATTCTCCATTCTGGATGGTTCTGGCAACAAACTAGCTTCTATCCGCCATTGCACTCTGCGCACTGGACCCGCAAATTCTTTCAAGGTCCAGAATTTCCACGGAATTCTTAGAATCCTTGGCCCGCACAATAATTGGTATGAGATGATTCTGGAGCCTGAGAATCTCTGCCTTAGCTCAGAACAATCTCTTATCATTGTCTCTTTCCAAGCGCACACTTTCGGACGTTTCGCTATCGTTCGCATTCATTCCGCAGCATAAGGAACCATCATGAAAAAACAGCTTTCCCCCATTATGCAAGCCCTAATGGCAAAGATCAAGGCACAGAACGATGCTATGAACTCCCTAGTGGCTTTTGTGCAACCAGCTCCTAGTCAGTCTTTCAATCTACCTTCTGGAGAAGATAATGAGGAAAACCACAACATACTCGCGGAAGCAGCAGAGTGCGCTGCTGAGAATTATGCTGCCAGCCCGAATCCTCCTACAGTACCGAGAGTAACCCTGTCAGAACGATTGGCTCTTATCAAAGCAAAGCGCATCATAGATGCCGCAGCAGCAAAGAATGCTGAACTCGCAGAAGAGCCTCCAGAGGAACTGTCTGACAATGAAGAGGTAGAGCCGCTCACTCCAGCAGAGGCAGCGCCTCCCGTTCTAGACGTGACGCCAGCTTCTAGTGTAGGGAAGCAAGAATCTTTCTCGCTCAATATCACTCTGAATGAGCGCCAGCAAGCTGCTGCTAACCTAGCCTATCAAGGCAAGTCTTTTGTCCTGACTGGTCCTGCCGGAAGTGGAAAGACTACTGCGCAACGCTCAGTTGCCAAGTCTCTGCTTCAGTCTGGAATGCTCCGAGAGACTACCTTCAAAAGCTACAGTGGCGGACAGAAGATCAGGGTATCTGGTCCTAGCATTGCTTTCGTAGCCTACACTCGCAGGGCTTCTCGTAACCTAGAGCGTGCAATCCACAAAGATCCTGAGATGGAAAAGGCATTCTACCATAATGTCATGACCATCCACATGCTGCTAGAGTATGAGCCTGAAACCTATTGGGACCATGTAGAAGGGAAAGAGAAGTTCCGTTTTGTTCCTCGCCGTCATGCTGGCAATCCTCTAGAGATCACGCACCTCATCATAGAGGAATCTTCAATGGTAGGAGCAGAAGATCTCTGGCCTAAGCTCTTCGATGCTCTGCAACCCGGTGTTCAGATTATCTTCATTGGAGATATCAACCAGCTTCAGCCAGTATTCGGCGCTTCCATTCTGAACTATGCGCTTGTCCAACTCCCTGTGATTGCTCTGGTGGAAACATACCGTAATCAGGGCATCGTGCTGGACAATGCGCACAGAATCCTACGAGGGGAAATGATCGAAGAGTCTGATCACTATCAGATTGTCCGAGGCAAGAAGCCTGTACAGCAGCCAGAAGCTACCGTGGCTAACATCGTAGCTCACATGCTGGAACAGTGCATGGACACTGTGGACAACGATGGACTACCGATGTATGATCCAGAAGATTGCATGGTACTGACTCCTTACAATGTGGAACCTTGCGGCTCAGACTATCTGAATAACAAGATCGCACAGTTCCTTGGCCAGCGCCGCAAAGCTATTGTCTTTGAAATCATCGCAGGAAAGTCTAAACGCTATCTTGCAGTTGGTGACAAGGTAATGGTTAATAAGCGCGACGGGGTTATCATTGACATCTATGCGAATCCTAACTACTCTGGCAAAATCCCGCAGCTTCCGGGCTCTGACATGACGCGCTTTGGAGCACGTATCGTAGGAGCTGCGGACATTGAGGAAATGACCAACGCTTTGGTAGACTCCAATCGCATGATCGCTACTGACTACACTAACTTCTCTCTAGACGAAGAGCAGGAGATTGAGCGTAAGCAGCAAGCAAGCCATATCGTAACAGTCCAGTTTGAGGATGGTACTGAAGAGACTATCCAAGGAGCTGGAGAATTCTCCACACAAGTATTCTCTCTTGGTTATGTTCTCACCGGGCATAAGGCGCAAGGTTGCGAATGGCGCAAAGTATTCATTGTGCTGCACAAGAATCAGGCTGTCATGCTCCACAGAGAATGGCTGTACACTGCTGCTACTCGCGCTCGTACCCGAGTGTGCATCATTGCAAAAGACTATCTCATTAAGAAGGCTATCGAGAATCCTCGCATCAAGGGCAACACCCTGCAAGACAAGATCGAATACTTCAACGCCAAATATCCTAATCTGGATATGTCCACTGTTCAATGTGTCAAAGTCTGAAAGGAGCCTACTATGAAAGATCCTGAATCCTACCCCATGATCAATCCTGCAAACAATCGACCTTTTGGGGTCATTGTCTTTATGAACAAGACAACAGGCAGAGTTTCTGTCGGTCGTTACGAGGCTTTGAACGAAGGGATGCTGCACTTCGCAGCAACAGAAGCCTTTCACAAATCCATTACCCGCAAGGGTTTCTTTGAAGCTTTCCAGTTCATTTGCTGCACGCAAGGTGAATTTGCTTGGGGCAACGCTACTGACGAGGGAGAAGAAGATGGCTCAAACAATTAAAAAGATTCTTGTAATGGTCCTCTATGCACTATCTGCTATTGTGTTCCTCAGTGGCACAGTAGTTCTCATTGCAGGAGAAGTGTCGGCCCTAGTACGTCTGTGGGCTTTGGGAGTAGCTGTCACAGGCTATCTTAGCTGTGCTTGGTGCCTGGCAATCTTCAACAAATTAAAGGAGCAAAAGAATGATTAAGGTCAAAGAATCCATCAGCCTGAATCAGGCTCGCTCCCTCTGGCATCATGCTCGCAAGGGCGAGAGAGGAAACAAGGTTATAACAGAGCTAGCCAAGCAGATAGAAGCGCATCCTTTCAGGAAGTGTCTGAACATAGGCTATACCGTACAGGCTACCTACTTCGCAGGCGGAAAATCTCACTATGCCAAGAACAAGGCACTCCTGCGCTCGCTCACTCATGTTATGAGCACGCTAAAGCTCATTGGATCTCAGCATGACTACACTTGGATAGCAGTGTCTGAGGAAGCACGGAAAGAACTTGAACAGGAGAAACTGAAATGACTCAATATATTCCACCCGAGTTGATACTAGATGTTCTTACTGGAACCTTTCATGTACGCACCTTTTTCAAAGGCTCCACGAAAAGGCGCTGGCTCACAGTAAGCGATGAACAGGCTGAAGAATTTTCCAGAATGACAGACTGTTTTATTTATCCACATCCTCGCACAGAGTTCAAAGTCTACGATACGAACGAAACTAAGTTCGCTCGTCTGATGCATCTCGCCACACAGGAGAAGCTCAAGAGAATGGTGGACCACTACTCTAGAGATCCTCTCCACAATAGAAGTCTGAAATCTGCTATTGAGGACATGATGGAAACGGTAGAGCTTCAACATCGTAAGCTCACGCGTCTGCTAGATAGAACCTTCATCCAGTACGAACAAGAGCAAAAAGCAGAGGAAAAGCCTGATGAAGCTACGGCTCCTGCACCCCTTGAACCTTCGGAGTTTCCAACAGAATGGCACCACTTGCAAAATCTGACCAAGAATACAGACTGATTCTTGGCTGTCTAGCAGCTCAGTGCAAACTGAATCATTCTTTCCAAGAGATTTATATATGGCTGATGGACTACACCTATCGTACAGAGCCTGCGGAAACTATGAATCTTCTGCCTGAGCTGGTAGACTGGATTGTCCAAGAGCGCAGGCGGAAAATCGATCAGTCTGACTTCCTGGACAGAATCTGTTACATGACAGATGTAGGTCACGCTTGCAACGCAGTAGGCATAGCCTATTCATTAGATGAACAGCGCCAGATTCTACAGATGCTAACCTCAGAGTCTGAGAAGGGGGGTTGACAGATTCCCGGAATTCCCGTATAATCGAGCCAATTTCGCACATAATGTGCTTATCCAATTTAGGAGCCCGTATGACTGATGTTATCAAATCACTGGACGAAGAAGCCACCGAAGAAGAAACTAGCGCAATGCGCTTTGACGAATTGCTCAATGCACTCTACGAAGTGCGTGAGCTTCTGATCACCGTTCCTCTGGATCAGGTGGACGAATTGAAGGAAGGCTTGCGCTCCTGCAAAGGCCGCCACAATTATGCCATTCGCCGCAAAGGAGGCATCCCTCCCACTGAGATGCTGGAGTTCGCAGACTATCCTGCAAAGAATGACCAAGGCGAAGTGCTCAATGGTCAGCAGACTGTGCATGTCAAGCTCAAGCCGCGCAAAGCCGTGGAAATCTATTCCATCAAAGTGCCGGATTCTTCCCTCTGATAGGAGCATCAAGATGGTAGACTTCGCAGCTCTCCGCAAGAAAGCCAATGAGCGCGCTGCTATTGAGCGTGGCAATGCTCACACCGAGCGTATCGTGCGTCGCAAGACTCAGAGGGAATTGCTGGATGAAATGTATTTCGCAATGGAAGAAGGAGCTTTGAGCTTCAATGCTTGGGAACAAGGCTTTATCACTTCTTGCCGAGGCTATCTCAGAAGCCGCACTCTACAGGACGGTCTGTCTTTTAAGCAGCGTACTTGCCTCGGAGAGATGGTCATCAAATACAGCATTGATCCTGAGATTGTGATCCAAGAAGGAACCCAGCCTCAGCCTGCCACTCCGCGAGACTATTCTGATCTCGACGACGATATTCCCTTCTGATTCTTTCAACCCGTTCACTACAAGGAGCAACGTATGACAGTCAAAACCCATCAGAACGCACTGCGCAATGCACTGATCGAGAATAGCAGCATTCGTCCTGCTGCGAATAGCTCGCAGGATAACAACTTCAAGCACGAGGACAAGCAGAAGAGCATGGCTGCTGCGATTGCAGCTCGTCGCGCTTCTTTCGCAGTCGCACAGAAGGAGCAGAAGAATGGGGCTTAAAGAACTTCTGGCAGCCAAGAGGGCTGCTGCCGCTGCCGCAGAGGCTCCTGCTCAGCCGGCTCCTGTCCCTGCAAAGACAGAAGTCGTCACTCCGCCGGCTCCTGTCAAAGCTGAGCCTGCTCCTGAGCCTGCGCCCCAGAAGCCTATGAGCTTTGCAGAGAAGATGACTCTCAAGAAGAAGCAAGCAGAGGCCGCAGTCTCCGCTCCTGCTCCGGCTCCTACTCCAGCCTCTGCACTCGCAGCCTTGGATATCGAGGACACCATTGTCCAAGAAGCTCCTACTGTTACGCTCTCTCCTGACCAGCTTTCCGTGATCCAGGAGGAGGAAGATTCTGAGCTGGCACAAGCCTACTCTGACCTTGCCCTCACGATCAACAAGCTCAAGTACACTGACGATGGTGACGATCTTACCAACGCAATGACAGAGCTGAAAAAGGCGCTCAAGAAGAATCCCTCAGCTTCTATGCTGCTGCTGGATACAGACATCGGCCAGATGACTCTGGCTCTTCGTCGTTACACTGGCCTGGCTATCTCAGACGCCAAGGAAAGCAAAGAGAAGGCCAAGCCGGGTCGTAAGCCTGCCAAGGCTTCTAATGTTCCTCTCACTCCCGAGCAGATTGCTGCCGCACTGGATGACATGTAATGGACTCCTTCAGTACCCACACGTATGTTGTCACGTACAAGCGCAACAAATCCGATCCGCAGGCTACTGAGTCTTTCAAGACTGCTGAAGCTGCGTATCATTTCGCATTGACTGTGGAAATGGAAGGTGGTATCACCATCGTATCCATGACCCAGCAGAAGAATCCCACCACCCAGAAGCCTTCGCTTCGCTTTGATTAAGGAGTATTCACTATGAACACCAAGAAACAGACTGAACCTGCGCTGGAGCGCGTCGTTCTCAGACTGCCAGCAGCCTTGGCAGAATTTGTGGAAGCCAACCCTCTGCAAGTGCATATCGTTCTGGAGGACTGGCTGAAAAAAGAGTGCGCTCTGACAGGAGAATGCGAAGAAGAACCTATGCTGCACAGGGCACAAGCCTTGATCCAAGGCCCGCGTCAGGAAGACTACGGCGACAAGCTTCAGAACTTCTCACAGATTGCTATGCTGTGGCAAGGCTATCTCGCACCGAAGCTCCAGCATCATGCTGCAATCACTCCGGAGGATGTTGCACTCTGCATGATTCTGGTCAAGATGGCCAGACTGTCCAAGTCTCCGGACCACAAGGATTCTGTGCTGGATATTGCAGGCTACGCCGGCTGCTACGACATGCTTCAGGCAGAGCGCGCTTACGGCCATTTCCTGGCCGGTGCTATTCGCGATCCTCGCACCGTCTGACATGACTTCGCAAGTCTATCCCTTGCGTCTTTCCCATTCCAGCCGCGAGCTTCTGCATGTCTGCGAGCGTAAGTTCCAGATAGAGAAGCTTCTGGCTGGGCCAGTGGCAAAAGAAGAGTCTGCTCACTTCTCCTATGGTCATGCTATGGGGGCAGGAGTAGCGACTTATCTTGCCACTGGCAGCAAGGAAGCTGCGCTCTATCAGTGCTGGATCAACTACTGGCCAGTAGTAGAGAACGATCAAAAGACAGAAGCATTTGCTCTGCATCACATGATCGGTGCATTCACAGCATTGGACAATCTGCTCCAAGACTACGAGGTTGCAGAATTTCGTGGTGCTCCTGCTGTAGAACTCAGCTTCAAGCTGAACATCAATCCCACAAAATATTACGTCGGTCACATTGACGTAGTGCTCAGACACAAAGCCACCGGGAAATACTTTGTGCTTGAGGTTAAGACCACAGCCTTGCAGCTCCTAGATATTGCTCCACTCTACAAGCATTCTGGGCAGGCTGTAGGCTATTCCATTGCGCTGGATCAGATTGTAGGTGAAGAGCTTTCCACGTATGGAGTTCTCTACTTTGTCATTCAGTTGCCCCACTACAAATCTACAGATTTTCGCTGCAAGTATCACATTCTGGATTTCCCCAAGACTCTAGTTGACAGGCTTAATTGGTTTGTCGGCCTTGGTCTGGACGTTCAGCATCTAGAAGCCATGCAGCAACTCAACATCTTCCCGCAGCGCGGAGGATCTTGCGTGCAATACAATAAGCCCTGCTACCATTACGGTACTTGCGGCTTGCAGAATTTCGATGAGCCCAAACAGTTTGAACCAGACGACAAGGAGTACACATTCGAGTATGATCTTGACACGTTGATCGAATCTCACATCGACAGAATTGCGCGGCTTCCGCAGACTGCTGCAAAGAACGTTAAACTCAACACCATTCTCAACCTGGATGATCCAATATGATTACTGTGACTCGACTAACATCTCCTGCCCCTGAGAGAGAAGGCAAGGGCGAATGGACTATCGGCTTTTGCATTGTCGTTGACAGTGCAGAAGATATGGCAGCATTTCAGCGGATGGTTCATCGCGCTACGAATCTGTGGCCTGATGCTCCTATCTCCATCAAAGAATTCTCCGACGAAGTGATTCACGGTGAACACATGCAGAATTATCAACAACTCTACGGAAAGAAAGGACCTGCAAAATGAATATCCCCAACCAGCCACATTCTTCTCAACCGGAAGTGACTCTGAACCTACGTTCATTTGTCTCGCAGATTGCCTATTTCAATGGCATGTACGGGCTGCCTCTCGCACCGTACCCAACTGTGACGCACGAGATCGTGTGGCAGAATGCGAAGAGTGCGCGGCACTTGGATGACAAAGAAGCTCTCACTGCGCGTCTCTCGGAGTTCCAGAAGATCCTGACAGACGAAGTCAACGAGGTCAATGACATCATCGAATGCCTGAACAAGCAGGAGTATCCCACTGAGCTGGATTTTCTGACTGACATGGCAGACTGGCTCGGTGATATGATTGTCTACTGCTCTAGCGAAATGGCTCGCTACGGTATTCCTTTTGACCAAACCTTGCGTATCATCATGCAGTCTAACTTCTCCAAGCTCGGAGCAGATGGCAAGCCTATCATCAAAGATGGTAAGGTGCAAAAGGGTCCAAACTATTGGAGGCCTGAGCCTATGCTGCGTCAGATGCTGGAAAACGAAGTTCAATTCTGGAACTCTCCTAAGAACGCAAGTTCCGCAGGAGGTGTTGATGGAAAATCCTGATAAGCCTCGCATCCGTATTGTAGGTCTTGCTACGGAAGAGCGCAAGGAAAGAATGCGCACAGAGTTTCAGGAGATTGTGGAAGCTCTGAAAGCCCGTGAAGGAGAGCACTACAATGATGCAGTACAAGCTACATTTAATACTGTGTGCATTCTCCAGGCTTTTACGGAGGTGCTGACATTCTGTATTCACATTATGCCTTGTCCGCAAGAGATGGTGAAAGAAGTATTGTCTCTGGTAGAGCAGGGACGTACTGTAGCTGGGCAAGTTCGCTATCTCGCAGCCACTAGCATCGTACAAGCCAAGCGCTTGTCTATGAAAGATGCTTATGATGAGAATACCAATTCAGAGTTTGCTGCTGCTCTGACTAAGTTAAGCAGCGAGGTCATGCTTATGGTCCGCAAGCAGGAAGAATATCACAAAGGCAAGAAATGAAACTGACACAAGTAGCAGCAGCTGTTGCAGCAGCTCCTTCCAATCATTCCATTCTCGTATTCGGGCCTCCGAAGTCTGGCAAGACGCGGCTAGTAGGCACTGCTGCAAAGCTGCCTGAGGTAGAAAACATCTACTGGTTCGACATCGAGAATGGCTCCGACACTCTCCTGCACATGGGTTTGACAGAAGCTGAGATGGACAAGATCACTCTGTTCAAAGTGCGCGATACTAGGGAGAATCCCATTGGGGTCGAGACAATCCTGAAGTGCATCGGACGAGGCGCTCACAATGTCTGTGACATGCACGGTAAGGTCGATTGTGCAGACTGCCGCAAGGCAGGCTATCCTTTCACCACGTTTGATCTGAGCAAGTGTACTCACAATGATCTCGTGGTGATTGATTCTGGCTCACAGCTCGGAGAGTCTGCTATGGCAGCAGCTTGTATGGGACAGTCCGTTCTGTTCAAGCCTACCTTCGATGAGTTCGGCATTCAGGGTAAGTACCTGTCTGACATTCTTTCCACCATTCAACAGGCTGTCTTTACCAACTTCGTTGTCATTTGCCACGCGCTTCTGCAAGAAGATGATGACGAGAAGGAAAAGTTCTTCCCTCTAATGGGCACCAAGCCATTCTCTATGCGTGTTGCCGGTAAGTTCGGCACAGTAATCTACTGTGAAAAGAAAATGAACAAGCACACAGCAGGATCTTCCTCCACTTACAGAAGCAACATCGTTACAGGCTCTCGTGTGGAAGCGAAGATCGAGAACGCCAAGGAAGTTTCTATGGCTGCCGTTCTAATCGACGGCGGTATTTTGAAGAAAGGAGTGAGTTCTACACAGAGGGCAGAAAACGCCGGTGCAGTTAAGCAGGCTTTCGTAGAACAGTCTGCAGACGCAGTGGTGGAAGTGAAAACAACGGCAGCTCCTACGGGACTTGCTGCTCTTTTGGCAAAACGCAGACAGGAGGCTGCAGAGAAGAAACAGTAAGTACGAACCTACATTCCCCAATCCTTTTTCTTTTTCGCTTTTCTTTTTCAACCTCTCTTTTAATTGGAGAATCTCATGGCAAACGAACTGAAACCCAAGGCTGTCATTCTGGACCTCGACGAGCTGATGGACAAGAAGATGAATGATGTGCAGACTCTGCCTGACTACATCACTCCGCCGCCCGGCCTCTACATGCTGTCTATCAAAGACTGCAGTACTGAAAAGTACGACATCAAGGAAGATGGCAAGGCCACAGGTCAGAAGGGTACGCGCATCAAGATCGTGTACGAAGTGGTGTCCACTATCGCTGTCAACGAAGGCGAAGAGCCTGTTGCAGAGAAGAGCCTGTTCAGCGAATCCTTCCAGGGTTCAGAGCAGGGTCTGGAGTTCTTTAAGAAGGCTGCGATGAACATTCTGGGCGTCACAGACTTCGAGGGAGCTTCTGTCCGCGATGTGATGGACGGCATCAAGGGCGCAGAATTCAAGGCCAAGATCAATGTGCGCAAGACCAAGGGCCAGGGTGACAAGGTGTACGAGAATCTGACCATCCGCGCTGCCAATCCGGTCGTTGCCACAGAGTAACCTGGTTGTGAATTGGTAAGTTCAAAGGGCTACTACGGTGGCCCTTTCTGCATTCTAATTCTCTCAACCGCCGCAAGGCATTTACTAGGAGCTAATGATGGTAGAAACAGCAAACAATGATGGTAGTGTGACAGTGGAAGTCGAAGGTTTGTGGCTGAATTTCAAGCACGACAAAGAGAAGAAACTGACTACGTACACTGTTAAAGATCATTTTGAAGGTACGACAGATGAGGTGACTGTCCCGACTGAGAATTTCAATCTCGCTCTGCGTGCGTTCAAAGACGAGAAACTCACTGAAGCAGAGTATGAGCTCGCAGAAGCAGCTCTTGGTCCCAACGTCCGCTGGATTCCCTAAACTATCCTCTCTTTCCTGAAAGGAAACAATGCTAGTTCTCGTAAACATCAGTCCTGAAGAAGAGCCGCATCTTCCTCAGCTTGCCTACTTTCTTAGGAGAGCAGGCTTGGAAGCTATGTCTACGAAGAAGTCGCTGGATCTAGGGAGTCTGATCTCCCTAGCCAAGCGTGCCAATTGCGCTGCTATTCTACTCTGTAATGAAGAAACTCTGCGGCACTGCGTACCTGGCAACAAGCCCACACTAGACAACTGGCGTGGGTCCAGACTGAATTTCTCCGTACCGACTATTGTCATCAATAAGCTCGCACAGATCAACAAAGTTCCTCATGCCAAGTGGCTTCTGGAAAAAGACCTGGAGAAGTTGCAACATTTGAAGAAGCGGCCTATGCCCTTCTCCTACACCAAGATGCTGAATCCTGATGACTTTCCTGACATCATACAGGATCTTTCAGAGAGCATCGCAATCTACACTGACATAGAAACCAAGACATTCGATCCAGTTCCCACTATGTACGAAGGTGTAGAAGAAGTCGGTAAGACTGTCATTACTTGCTCCGCCTGGACAGGCATCTTTGAGAATGGCCAGCTCCGCACGTATATGCTTCCTCTAATAGATTACGACGGTGATCACTGGAGGGATGACCCTGCCTATTTCAAAGCTCTGCTCACGCTGAAGCGCATCAATGCTCTGCCTGTTCCCAAGGCAATGCACAATGGCATGTACGATTCCACGCATCTACTTGTCTACAATGCTCCTCCTCTTGAGTACACGCTGGACACTATGGCTTTCGCTCATGCAGAGTTCGCTGAGCTTCCCAAAGACCTGGCCTTTGTAGCATCGTACAGATTGTATGACTATATGAACTGGAAAGACGATGCAGAGATCGCCAGCAAAAGCCGTGACCAAGAAAAGTATTGGAGCTACAATGCAAGAGATACTTGGATGGGTGCTCGCATTCTTGTAAGCCAGCTCCGAGAAATGCCAGCCTATGCTTTCAAGAACTACAAGACCAAGTTCAAGTTGGTATATCCTGCTCTATATGGGAACTTCGAAGGCTTCAAAATTGATCAGGCTGCCAGACTGAAGGTACGAGAAAAGGCTGTGACGGATCTGGAAAAATCGCGCGCTTCAATCAGAGTGCAGATGTCGGATCCTAACTTCAATCCAGGCTCCTGGCAGCAAGTAGAAAAAGCTATCTACGATATGTTCGGAGCCAAGAAGCCTAAGATCGGCAAGAGTAAATCTGGCACTGATGAAAAGAATCTCCTTGCTGTCATGGAACAGCATCCTCTGCTTGCTCGTGTCATTCCCCACATCCTGACGTACCGAGGAAATCAGAAAGCGATTGGAACGTACTATGACTACATACAATGTATCGGTCGTCTACTGTGGGCCCTTAATCCTTTTGGAGCAGAGACTGAGCGAATGGCGTGCAATGCTAGCTCCTTTTGGTGTGGAACTCAAGTACAGAATATCCCAAAGTACGCCAAAGAAATGCTCGTTGCAGATGACGGTTATGAACTATTCGAGGCAGACAACAAACAGAGTGAAGGCCGGACCACTGCGTATTGCTCACAAGAAGAAGCTCTCATCGCTGCTCTTGAAGATGCAGAAAGAGATTTTTACAAAACACTTGGCACACTGTTCTTCTCTATCCCTTATGAAGAAGTCACGGATTTCTTTAGGAATAGTGTGCTCAAGCGCATTGTCCACGGCACCAACTACATGATGAAAGAGCGCACCTTTATCGAGAATATCGGGGTGCGTGTTCTGCTTGAGACTGCTCCTAAGCTGGGACTCAAGATTGTAGAGATTCCAGAGAAAGGATCTACCAATGAGTACACTCTGCGCGGATTCGCTGGGCTTCTGTTGGAGGCTTATCATGGGCCTTTTCCGAGAGTCCGTAAATGGTATGACGAAATCAAGTATGAAGTATCTTCTACTGGTTTCCTCGTATCCCCTCTTGGCCATACTCGTCGTTGCTTCGGTGATATTGAGCGGGATCATGCTATGCTGCGTAGCCTTGTTGCTCACCAGCCGCAGAACCTTTCTGTGGAGATTCTGAACAAAGGATTCAATAGGCTTTACACAGGCTATGTGCTCAAGGATAATGGCAACATTCGGCTCAAAGCACAGATCCATGATTCTATTCTAGGGCAAGTTAGGATCGGAATGCGTGATCATTACGCACCTATCATCCTAGAGTGCATGAACAATCCTGTTCAGGTTCACGGGCGTACTCTGCGCATTCCTGTGGACATTAAATTCGGTACCAACTGGCGCTCAATGAAAGAATGGAAACCCTCGAAGGAGGGTGTATGAATCATGACTTTTTCACAAGCTATCTTACTTTCTGTAATCTCGATCAGTCTGAGTGTCCTGCTATCTACCATCGCTGGAGCTGCGCTTCTGCTGTCGCTGCATTACTTGGGAGAGCCGTTTGGATACCATTCGGTTCTTCTACCATCTATCCTAATTTGTACATGCTGCTTATGGGTCCTCCAGCAAGCAAAAAAGGAACTGCTATCTCAGTTGCCAAAGGGCTAATAAAGGCGGCAGGATACACCCGGTTTGCAGCGGACAGGACTTCTAAGGAAGCGTTCCTGAAAGAGATGCGCCAGCACGAGAAAGGCACAGTAGAGAGTATTGAGGACCTAGAAGCTCTTGTGCTTGACACTCCTTCTGAGACATACATCTGTGCCGGCGAATTTGTAGACTTCATCGGGCAAGGTGACACTGGCTTCATGATGACACTGACCAATCTCTGGGATAATCTGGATGACTACACGCATCCTAAGATCACAGGAAAAGATGTGTATGTCTACAAGCCTACTGTCAATATGATCGGAGGTTCCACTGCAACTACGTTTGCCTTGGCTTTTCCGCCTGAAGCACTAGGCTCAGGGTTCATGTCCCGTGTTCTTCTGATCTACAGCGATGGAACAGGCAACAAGGTTCCTTGGCCTGCTGCTCCAGATAAGGATCTGAAAGTAGCTCTTGTGGAGCGTTTGAAAGAAGTTCGTCTATTGAAAGGAGAGTTGTCTTTTGTAAAAGAAGCCAAAGCATTAGCAGGAGAAATCTACAGGAACTGTATTCCAGTAGATGATGCTAGATTCATACACTACCAAGAACGACGCCATATCAATCTCATCAAGTTGGCCATGATCCAGGCTGCTCTAGACCTGCGTATGGAGATTCATGAGATTGATGTTCTGCGCGCCAATACCATGCTAGCTGTTGCAGAGATCAGAATGCCCAAGGCTCTGGGAGAGTTTGGAGCTTCTCGCAATTCTGCTGCCAGCAATGCAATTCTTCAATTCCTGCGCAGTAAAACGCGCCCACAAAATTCAGGAGATATTTGGAAAGCAGTACACAACGACATAACAAAGATGACGGAACTGACAGACATACTAACATCTCTTTGCAAAGCAGAAAAGATTCAGGTCGTAAAGATCCTGGGCAAAGTAGGTTATATGCCTGTCAACAAAGTAGAGGTGGAGTGGAATGGTAAATTTCTCGACACCAGTTGGTTAACGGAACAGGAGCAAATCAAATGAACTTACAATTTACAACAGGCGTACTAGGAGCAATGAACATCATGAGCGACAAGGAAGTAGGAATGCGCATCCAGAATCTCACAGCGATGGTGCCTCGTGAGAAAGCTATCGTGATCTACCATGCCAACTGCTTGGATGGTTTCGGTGCAGCCTATTGCTTTCATTATCTGAAGGAACACATCCCGTACGATCTTGAATTCTATCCTGCCAACTACGGGCAGGAGCCTCCGTACAAGGAACTCGCAGGCAAGCATGTGTTCATCGTTGACTTCTCTTACAAGAGGAATCAAATGATTGGCATCGCTTTGCAAGCTGCTTCTCTTGTTGTGCTGGATCATCACAAGACAGCAAAGGAAGAGCTGGAGGGTTTGGAAGAAGCTATCCACGAAGAAGAACAGATCCGAGCAGCAGAGCTTGGCAACAATGGCGTAGAAGAAGATGACTGTGTAAGCTGTTTTATCTGCTTCAACATGAACCGTTCCGGAACTGGCTTGACGTGGGAGTATCTGACTGCATCCTACGTTCCATTGAACTACGCCATCAAACCTCCAGGGCTTCTGAAGCACATCGAAGATCGTGATCTTTGGAAGTTTGAACTGCCAAACACCAAAGCTCTCATGGCTGCATTGCAGAGTCTGCCTATGACCTTTGAATCCTGGGATTCAGTGATGCGTCTGGAATCCTACGATGGAATGACTATGCTAGGTCAGAAGCTTCTAGACCAGCATCTGCATCTTGTCAAGATGGGCATTGAATCAACCAAGCGCATGATGAACATCGGAGGAATTTATGTACCTGTTGCTAATCTACACGGTGTCTTTGCTAGTGACGCTGGTAATCTTATGTCGGCTGAATATGCTGAGGGCAGCCTATTTTCTGCTACTTACTATGACACTGCTGATGGCAGGGTATTTTCTTTGCGTTCACAATCGCACGGAATGGATGTCTCTGAAATCGCTGCAAAGTATGGCGGTGGCGGACATAAGAATGCAGCAGGATTCAAAGTACCCCGCGAGCATAACTTGGCTTCTCTATAACCCAGTACATGAAAGGATGTGCGAAAATGAGCAACAACGAAAGTGGGCAAACCGCGCCGGAAACTGTGCCGGAAGGAAAAACAATCCGTGAAGGAAGGCATTTCCTGAAAGTGCAATTCTGCTATGGATGCCAGAGTTGCATGAACATTGACTCAGAGGATCCGGAGTTTCCAGACGGCAAGCTTCTCAGGAGCGAGCACGCAATAGGAATCTCTGATGTCACTCCAGAAGTTGAGTACATGATGTCCTTGATCGGGCAGCTGCACAAGAGTCTGACAGAAGCAGGTGTTGAAGTCGCATTGAACAAGGTAGAACAACCATGAGCAAAGAACAGAAGTTCAACTTCAAGCACAACAATATCATTCGTGGCGTAGACGGAGGAAAGACTGAATCCTTCAAGCGCCCAAATCATCCTGACTTCATGACCAGCTCTGAGCTGAAGAAGATGGAATGGACAGGAGTTCGTCAGAATGAGATCACCAGAGAGTGGGAGTTCTGGATCGTAGGAGAGATAAAGGAGAGAGTGCATGAGTCTGTCGCTACTCCTGCCAAGCTCTTGCAGGTTCACCTTGACTTGTTTGGTCTGCGCGGAGAAACACTCCTTACCGGACCTGGAAGAAGCTGATACTGCTCCAGCTATTGAGCAGCTTTTGGAGAATGAAATGAAACGTACTTTGAGCCCTCACAGCCTTCTGGCAATCGCGATAATTTGCCACGAAGCCAACCGAGCGTACTGCGCTACGCTAGGAGACGACAGCCAACCAGAGTGGAAAGACGCACCAGACTGGCAAAAGGAATCCGCAAAAGCCAGTGTGCGTATGCATGCTGAGGATAGCCGTGCTACGCCGCGAGATTCTCACACTGCTTGGTTCGATCAGAAAACAAAGGATGGCTGGGTATACGGTCCGGTAAAAGCTCCAAAGCGTAAAGAACATCCTTGCATGGTTCCTTTTGATCAGCTTCCTCCTGAACAACAAGCCAAAGACTATTTGTTCCATGCCATTGTACACTCACTGGTTCACCATTCTCCGTTGATTCCTTCTACCCTCTGAACTTTCAGACAGACAAAAGAAAGCCCCCAATCGGGGGCTTTTTCATGCTCTCTTTTCTTGTAGCTTAGTAGCCATCGAGAGAGTTGACCATATAGTACAGAGGAGAATTGGGCCGCAGTTTGTTTGCAAGCTCTTCTTTCCCATCTGTCTCGGTAGTGGCCAATGTCTTGGCAATAGCAGCTCTCCAGCCTGCCGGAGTTCCGCCATTCTCCATGTACTTGAGAGAAGCCCTAGACACATCTTCTTCTGTCAGAACCCCACCACGGATTCTTGTTTTGAGATCCATCATAAGGCTCTGACGATTCTCGTAATCAATCGCACCGTAGAACGAATTCAGATGAATAGCGTTCCGCAGCTTGATCTCCTCCAGAGGTCTTGTTCCAAGTACACGCGCTGCAATACCAGACAATGTCCATACTTCTTCTGGAGTGCTGACAGTATTGCCCTTCTGCGTGATAGACTGGCCCATTGCCAGTTCTGCTCCACGGGCCAAAGGACGGCTCATCGACTGAAGACTGAGTGCCTCTGCAAAAGCCTGGGGAACACTCTTGTCTGCATTGCCCACAGCATCCGCCACATGCATGACAGATTGTACAGCTTGTTTTGCAAAATTCAGCGCAACAATTCCATCTGTGCTCATGCCAGGAATTCTGAAGTTGGCATCACCTCGTGTGTGTGTACCAATTCCAAGCTGAGATGGAAGACCGTAGATTACAGATTCTGCAAGAGGATCAGATAGAGCACGGAATGCGCCAGTTTCAAAGTCCACGTGATCGTCTGAGAAATGTTCTCCAATCAAATGACTCACAGCAGTGAAACCAGGCAAGGAGTTCGTACCGAAAATCATACTCTGCAACAGCGCAGCTTTTCCAAGCTCCCGATAGTTCTTCAACTCCAAGTGCCTGTACATGGACTGTCCGAACGTAAGAGCATAAGTCTGGAACAGGCCGAGAGCTACTCCCATTGTACCTTGGAAGAATACAGGACGTTGCGGAGCGTGGAAGTTACCGACTGCTTTGTCCATAAAATCACGAGCAAACAATGTAACTCCTGCATCATCAAGCTCAGGATAGAGACGCTTGGCCAGAACTGCTCCAGTGAACATCGTTTGACGGCGCACAAAACTCTCAGACCAGTCTGAGACTCTGCTCAGCATTTTCACAATGCTTGAATCCAGCATACGCTCTGTAGCAGCAATGGCTCCTTTGTCCAGGCTGCGAGATTGCATGAGAGTCTGATTCACTTCAGAGACGGCAGCTTCATAGTAACCAGCTTTCAGCCACTGTTCGTCCAAATGCTTGAACATAGGAGAGTTTGCTGCACGAGCTCCCTCGTACATGATCTGCACAGGAGTCACTTTGGCAGTGCCTTTTGCAATTCCGAGGAATGTTTCTGGCATTTTGTTAGCAGCAGCCAAGTGCGTCAGAATTGGCAACGACATGACGTTGACCAAAGGCTGCGCAAGCTCTCCAATCCGTAGAGCGACAGTTGCAGCCAGAGCATTGCCAGCATAGACGATGCGCTTGGAAATATCAGGAGAATCTTCCAACTTGGATACTGCATACTTCTCAGCAGCCATTGCCTGATCGTAGCCTTCCCAAGGGTTGACAATACCGCGTTGCTCCAACTCCTGAGCAATCTTCTGGTAGTCTAGCTTTTTCATCTCGTCCAATGAGACAGTCTTTTCCTTGCCAAAGAATGTCTTGCTCAGAGGCTTGATGGCACTTTCAAATACTTTGTTCACAGTATTGACGCCATATGACAGAATCGTTTCAAAGCTCCTGTTAGCATCGCGCCAGCCTGTGTATTCGTCCAGAGAGGTTGAGCCAGTCAGCACATTGCGCATAGTAGCGGCAGGATCTTTGGCTTTGTCCACAATTTGCTTGACCTTAGTCAGAGGCTGCGAGTCTGTTCCCCAGGTATGCAGAGTGGATAGGCGATCCAGAGTGTACGTCACATCAGACATACTGAGATCAGCCAGTTGCCGCATCTGTGACGTAATGTAATGTTCGTAGCCTCCGATGATCTCTCCGAAGATTGACAGATCCGCTTTGATGTTTGCAAGAGCAGAAGAACCAGTCTTCTGTTCTCCCACATTGGCCCGTTCCATTGTGAATGGATCCATACGACCATTCAGCCGTGACCAGAGTTCTTTATCCTGTCCACGTTCCACGACACGCATAGTCTTTCCGAGGCCTTGAGATAGGATGTTCTCGCGCTCCAGGCGAACTGCGTCGTTGTAGGCTTCTTTGGTGTTGGCCACGATCATCTTGACTGAATCCGTCTGAAGGTCGTGCAAATAGGCAATGTACTTGTTGACAGGATTCAAAGAAGGAATCCAGAGTCCGATGTCGTTGACATTCTGTTGCCCTTTGATCTTCCGACTGACATTGTGCAGATCGCGCAATTCCTTACCCTGCGCTTGCATGGTTGCAATAGATTCTCGCACAGCAGGAGTGGACACAACGTAGGGTTGCCCGTTGTGCATCACAGGTTCCAGCGTAGTCTTGCCAAGAGCATCTTCTCCCCTCTGCAGAATCCGACCTGTCTCGTATTCAAATGTGCGCCAGCCTTTCAATCCAGCATTGATCTGAACAAAGGTAGTGAATTCGATGATAGCGGCAGGATCCTTTGAGATCGCGTTCATCGTATTACGAATAGGATCCGCAACACGCCCGATCATTTCATTGGACAGAGCTTGCACCTGCTTGCCAATAGCAGACACGATAGGACCCAAGTCTCCCATATTGCGAGCCCAGAAATCAACACTGTTGAAGAAGCGATTGCCAGCTGCTTCTGCGTTGACTTTGCTAAGCTGAGTCTCCATGAGATCGAACATTGTTCGATTAGTATTCATGAAGTCGGCCCAGGAGCGGACAATAGGAGCATCGGTGCTGTTCAGAGCAGCTTCGACCCAAGTCTTATTGATGTCACGGATAGCTTTGTTGTCAAGGCCAGCATGCGCTTCAATGTAAGGATTCTTCTTGAGATCCCCTCTGAGCAAAAGCGGAGTCTGCGTTGCACCAAAAGCTTTCTTGGCAGTATCCAGATTGTAGATAGCATTGCCAGTAGCCAGGTCAACATCCGTGCGGCCATTTGCCTTAGCCTGGGCAAGGATGCGCTCAATCACCTGAGGCCCAGCAGAACCATCAGCTGCATAGGCTTCTACCAGCCACTGTGGGGTATTGGTGCGCAGAGCGATACTTTCCATGGGGATGGCATTTGCAAGAAGAGTGTTGAGTTCTTCCGCTTTGGAATTCCGAATAGCCCTCTCAATCTCAGCAGTGCCAACTTGACGCACGTTATTCGGGCGCGAAATGACAGTAGAAGAAGTAGGAGTTGCGTTCTTCACAGTCTGAGTCGTGGAATCGATTGAGACCTTAGCTTCACGAGCTGAAGATCGTACCAGAATCTCAGTCTGATTAGCAGCAGAACCGAAGTCATCAATAACAGCAATAATGTCGTCTACGTCGATCTTGTACAGATTAACCGCGCCATCCTGGGACTTGGCGAATTCTCGAGCCTTCTCATAAGAAATGCCCATGCTCTCTACAGGAGCAGTTCCTTTCAGAGTAGAAGTCTTAGTTCCCCGATACAAGTAAACATAGCCGTTGTCCGAAATCTGACGGAATTTCTCACGAGCTCGTTTAGAAGCTTCTGATTCGTAGATGTCTTCAAACAGGCGACGAGCATCCTGTACGGTCTTATCCATACGCATACCAGCAGCAGAATAGTCTCGTGCAAAGTATGCAACAGATCCTTTCTGAATCTGCCATTGATCTCCTAGAACCCAGCGTGTCAGAGCTTGATGCACTTTTGCAGAAGCAGAAGAGTCTTCTCGCAAATTGATATGATTCTTCTGACGCAAAGCAGCAGGAGTGAACATTTGCTCAGTTGCATCGGTATACTTCTTGGTCAAAGGACCTTGCTGCACAATCTTCTGAGCTAGCTGACTTTGATAGAAGACGCTCTTGTCAACCATCTTGACCTTTATGTTAGGATCCGTGCTCACCCGCATACGATTCAAAATCGCAGTCAGGCCCGCCGTGTCGGAGTCTGCAAACATTGCATCAGGCAAGTGCTTGTCAGAGATTTCAGCAAACTTGCCTAGTTTACCGATCACAGTAGCCTGAGCAGTTGCAGCAGAAGTTCCCATCAACTCAATAGTAGAGTCGAAGTTCACATTCTTGTAGGCCGTTGCAGGAATAACCTTGGCAGCTTCTTCAATGTTGTTGAACAGAATATTGACGTTGCCATAGTGAATCTGACTTCCCATCGGGCCGTAGGCATTCAGATTGGGAAAATAAATAGCCTCTTTCTCCGTCAGAGAAATTGTGCCATCTTTGTGCAGAACCTGGCGAGTGAGAATAGGCTTTTGGCCTGTAATGGAGTAGAAGTCTGCCTCGATCATCTCACGCGAGATTGCAGAGGATGGATTGACAAGAGATACTTCATTGACCCCATGCATTTCAAACTGCTGAGAGACCGTACGCATGATCTTCATTTTGTCAGCAGCAGGCAACTTCTTCAGAGACTCATCCACCATCGAATCAAACAGCTTGATTTGCTGATTGGCGGCTTCTGTGCGCATACTGTCTGCGATACGGACTGACAGATTGTTGGATACGCTCATGCCTTGATCAGCGGCATTATCCAGGAACTTAGTCAGATTCTGTTTGTTCTGCTCCAGAGTCTGAATTGCGACAGCTCCTGTCATGCCTGGCTCAATCATCTTCACATCAGCACGAGCTGTATCAAAAGCTTTCTGAAAGACTTCAGACATTTGGCTCTTGATCATGAAACGATCAGCAATGTGGCCAATGCCAGCACCAAGAACAGAACCTCCAGCAGCGGAGATTGCAAAGCTCTTGACAGGATCCGCCATGTAATCTTCCATCAGCGG
>JACCDG010046520.1_pt1 | contig 24049 bp, 26 predicted proteins | sample 7442471 | NCBI WGS metagenome assembly JACCDG01 (sample SAMN15323444, study PRJNA562643) | freshwater metagenome | isolation source: river surface water | place: USA:Blue River Watershed | collected 2017-08-17 | reverse complement strand
TGGAATGGCCGTCGGAATCGCGGCGACTGGAACAGTGCCCGTGACAATGTCTGCGCCGCTGTGAGTGTGCGACGTATCCGCCTTGCCCGCAATCGACGAAGTGAGCCCAGAGTCTGCAGCGGCTCTCGTCGAAGCTTCGCCGCTGATTGCCGTCGTCAGCGCGTCGAGCTGTCCCTGAATATTCGACGACACATTGTTGAGATATTGGAACTCTGTATTTGAAATGCTGCCGTCGGCGACGCGAGTCGCGTTGATGTTGTTCGGCAAGCGCGCCTCAGCGAGCGTTCCCGACGTCAAAAGCGACGCGTCAGTCGTTGCGCCCGCGCTGGCCTGGACGTCTTGTTTGAACGCTGCTCCTGTAAAGCAGAATTGATAAAGAGTCAGCGCCACCAGGTCGCCGCTCGACATCGCCGATTCATTGCGCAGAAGAGGAAGTGGAGCGTTGCCGTTGACGCTCAACGTGGACGCGCCGGTATTCCCGTTGAGAAAGGCGACGGTCATAATGTCGCCCACGCGCAACGAATCGCGCTCCGAAAGGTTCAGTGAATAGTCGTTGGTGCCAGTGGCGAAGCCGTAGAGGTTCATTAGTCGACCACCGTCACGAAGACTTTGCGCTTCGCGGCCTTCACTGATTTGAACGTCGGGTAAACACGTTGACGCATATCGCCGTTTTGACAACGAATGCAACCGTGGGTAGGATACCAACCCTGCTTGTCGGCGAAGGGGCGAGGAGAGGCGCTGCCGCCGCCATGAATCGAAATGCCGGCACGACCGTTGTCCGACTCCTGGCCTTCCAAATCTTCCAAATCAATGCACCAGTCGCCGTAAGCCGCCTCGCCTGGCGTGTCGTAAATCACGCCGACTTCATACATGCCACGAGGAGTGTCGCCGTTCGGTTGTCGCCAGTCAGCGAGTTGACCGACGCAATGTGCTTCGATTCCCCATTGTTTCTTCCCGGAAAAGTCGAAGCAATTCATCGTTTGCTGCGATGCGCTGACGACGACGTGAATATCGCCGGGTTTTGCTACGTCTCTGAATTTCATGACCCAATTCTAGAGTCATCTACGAAAACGGTGTTGACTATTGCGACGGTGTTGACGTGGTGATTCCGAAGCGGCCGGCGAAGAAGTTCTCAACGTTTTGCCAGGTGTCGGCCGGCGCTTCGTCATACCACTGGGGCACAGGTTTCCCTTGCTTGATTCGGAGCGTTTTCTCCGCCTCTTCTCTGCGCAGGCGTTGAATTGTCGTCGGGTTTGTGGTGTAGGAACGCTGTTGTTGGTAGTAGTCTTTGACGCCGGCAATCGCCTTTGTCCTTGCGCTTTGACGACGCTTTTCAATCTGCTTCATATCAGTCGACGTAATTTTCAACGCCAACGCGTCGGCAATCGCTTTGACCAGATATTGCTCTCTGCCCATATAGTCGCTGACCTGGAGGCGTTCCTGCCCGTCGGGATGGAACTCGTTCCACCAAAAATCAAAGCTGTTGTAAATGCCCGACGCGAGCTTCGACGCCGTGTGCCCGCTGTCCATCGCGACGCCCTGCATAAACGCTCTCATACGTTCCTTGGCGTCGACGTGGCCATCTCTGCCTCCGTCAGCGCGAATTGCGTCGACAAGGCCGCCGGCAAGATTTGGCGCCCAAGGCGGAAGCCAGGTTCGCCACACGTGCGCCGCGGATTTTCGAAGCTTGCTCGACGTCGTGTCAAGGTCGTTGTAAATCTCTGGACGGGCGCCGATGTCTTCTTTGAATGAGTCCTTGTTCGACATCGCCTCCGCGATGGGTTGAATCAACGGGCTCCAAGGGATGTGGCTCATGCCGCCGCGCCATTCCATTGAGCCTTCTCGTGGATTAAAACCCTGCTGGGAGAGGTTGCCCCAAGGAAACATCCACGACCAATCGACGTATCCCACTTTACCTTTGTCGTCGATGAGTTGCATCGTTGACTGACTCACTGGGCCTTGCATCGGAATAACGTAGGGGCGCATATAGTCGGGTCGACGATTCACTTCATCGGCCGGCTCAAGGCCTTCTGCTTCTTTCATTTTTTGAAACAACCAATACGAACCAATGCCCAGCCCCAGGGTCCTTGCCATTCGACCCCCGTCAGTGAACGGTCGCAGCGTTCCAGGCTTCATTCCGGCGACGTTTCTCAACGTCTGTTCCAACGTGAAGCGCGTTGCTCCCCAGAAGGGGACGCTGAACATTTGCGACGCGACGCTTGCCGCCTTAATCGCTGTCGCTCCCAACGAGCCTTGCGCGCCGAGGTCGGCGAAGGTCGAGTGCGGCGGAACACCAGCGAGCATCAAGTCGAATCGGCTTCGTTTGACGCCGCCGTAAACCTCGCCTTTCACTGCTTCGGCCGCTTCTTTGACTGGCCAGCCGCGGTCGACGTAGGTTTTCAACAACGCCATCCTGGCCACTTCGTCGACGTATTGCCACGCCGCCGCAGCCTTCTTGCCCCCACCAACGCGGAAGCCTTCGGATGTCTTCGCGATGGCTTCGCCGAATTTACCGAAGCGAGCCATGAACGATTCCGCAGCGTTAAAGTCAAGGTGTTTCCACGCGGAGTCGTCGATTTTCTCGGCGATGTCATGCAACGACTTGTTGCCGAGAATTCCGTGGTTTTTGGCCATCGCGTAAAGCGCGCCGCGTTCTCGATATTCCTTCACAGCGGGATACAAGTTGACCACTGCTTTATTCCCGCCAGCGAGCCAAATCGACCAGAAGTTCTGAACGCCTTGACGAATATGCGACGCCGGATTGGCGACGGTATGCCAAAACTTCCAGCGTTGCATAACCTCTTTGTTGAACTGCATCATCATATCGACGCCGCTCTGAGTTCCAGGCAGCGCGTGAACTTGGTAGGCCAAATCCCAGAAGTCGCGATGAATCAATCTGTCTTTCATCGCGCCGAACGTCTTCGAATTGGCGCCGACATTATCGCCGAGTTGAACGAATTCCTTATAGTCGTAGCCTGTTCTCTTCGCAAAATCAACGGCGCTTTCGCCGGGCAAGGAGACGTATTTGCTTTGGTCGGCCATCCAGCGACGAAGCGTCAACTGGTTGCGCAGACGATTCACTTGGAAGATGCCCGTTGCGTAGGAATACGCCGGGTCTTCAATCTCTTGCAGCAATTCTTTCAACGCTTGAGGCATCGACGGATTCCTTGCCTTTAACCGCGCCAATTCGCTGCCGTTCGCTTTGCCTGCACCGCCGGCCATCCAGTTGGTGTAAAGGAACGCTTCCACCTCAGGCGGGACGGTGACGCCCTTTGATTTGAGCGTTGAAATATAGAGTTGCATGGCGTCGTCGCCCTTTGACAACACTCCGTGTTCAAAGAGTCGATAGAGCAGCGGTTGATACGTTCCACGGTTCGCGAGATACGGCGCCCAGTGAAGAAGCATATCGGCGGGATTCTCGCCGTCCAACCAATGCCCCGCGGCGTTCAATTCAGCGAATCCATCGTCGACCTTCTTCGCCGCGTCGCTCAAGAATGCCAGGCGTTCAGGGGAGAGCTGAGGGCCAGGGCCGGTGAGGTTATCGATGAGTTTTCCACGTCGCTCTGTCGACGAAGCCGTCTTTGCCAGTTCGGCGACCAGGCTGCGTTCTTCGCCGTTGAGTTTGTGAAACCACATCGCCGGCAGGTTGAACGTCTCAGACATCAATGCGTCACTGGTTTTGTCCATCATTTGCCGGACAAGCTTCGATACTTCGATGGCGTCCTGCGGCAGGCCGATGTTATGAAGCACTGATTCGTCAACGCGCCCCGCCATGAAGTGATTCAATGCCGACTTCTCTGCCGGCTTCAGCGCATAAACGCCGCCGTGCTTGGAACCGATAATCCCCGCGAAATCGCCGTTCACCGCTTTGTGATAAGCGTCGGCCAGCGTCCTTGAAAAAGCGTCGCCCGCCTCGGCGCCGTCACGAATAGCCGCGGTTATCGCTGAATCAACCTTGCCCAGGCTCGACGAAGAAAACCAACGAGACAGCGACGTTCGAAGCTCGACGGTGTTGTCGCTGAGCTTTTTGATGAGGTTGTCGCCGACTTCTTTCAGGTATTGAATCTGGTCAGCGGATGGGATAATGCCGGCGTTGAGTTGAATCGTTCCCTTGAAAGCGCGAGGAGCAGTCGGCGTCACCGCGTCGTCAATCCTTTTGCGTAAAGCAAGGACCTCGCTTTGTAAACTCGCCAACTTCTTTCGTCGTTGAACCGGCGGCAAATCGCTGTTCCTCACAGCTTCAATGCTTTGCTCCAGTGCGGCGAGTCGTTCAACGTCAACCGACGCCTTTTCGCCGACTACGCGTTGAGCTGGCTTCGTGGCAATATCCAACGTCGTGCCTTCTTCGGCACCGCGACGAATGTTCGTTGATACGGCATCAACAACCAGCGGCTTTGCCGCGGCGACTTTTTCTTCGATGGGCATCGACGCGAAGTCGTATTCGGGCTTCTCCATTGCGAAGGTCGGTGCGGCTTCTTCGAGGTCATCGGCGACGTCTCCAATATTCGGGTCATTGAGAGCCGCGCGAGCGGCGGCGAAGATGGGATTCTCGGGCTTCGGTTCGACGGGAACATCGTTGACAACGTTCTTTGCCACGTCTTCAACCGGCGCGTCGCGTAAGGCGTCGACAGGGGCCAATGAGCCTTCCGGGGGCTTCTCCTGGCCAACGGCGTGGAGAAAGTCGTCGAGAGGCGATGAGGTGGCAATGCTGGGCGCAGGGGCGGCTTCAGCGACTTGCTTCGCTGCCGTGTCGCCGAGTTCGTCGACGCTGATTCCCAGGTTGTTGGCGAACGCGTTCCTGATAGCATCGGGCGTTGAATTTTCAACGAGAGGCTTCGTCGGGCTAACCGCTGGGGCCGCTGCGGCTTCGGCTTTGACCTGCTCAAGGGTTTTCGCTTTGCCAGGCAACGCCCAATCAATGCCGGCCTGCAGCGGGTCGACGACGGGGGAAGCGATGCGATTGAGAGCTTTGCGAAATCCTCCAGCGCCGGCCTTTTCGAGCTTGGCCGCTGCATCCGTCTTCGACTCCGCGTTGAGCCATTCGAGGGGGTTGAGCATCGAAATGAACATCGCTTGCTCAGGGGTCGCCCCGGCTTCAACAGCGCGGTCTTCAACGCTGGGAAGGTTACGGTCGAAATATTGGCCAGCTACAGGGATTTTTCCAAGGGTTCTTTCGACGAGGTTCTCTTGGCGCTGGCCTTGACGATTCGTTGCAATCGTCCTTGCGACGTCGCCGAACCCGCTGCCTTCAACCGCTCTGGCCACGCGTTCCTTATACATGTCGCTGAACACGGCGTCGTTCGCGTTCGGGTCAACACCAGTGACCAGCTCCTTGAATTTGTCGACGCCTTTGCCCACGAGCGTGTTTTTGAAGTCGCCCGTTGGAGCGTTCAGCGCAGTATCGACGATAGGGCCGACGATTGGAATCGACGACATTGCCTTCGAGAAGTCGCTGCCTTTATACAACGCGCTTCCTTCGCGGAGCTTGCCGATGTCACGAGTCAACGCCCCCTCGCCGCCGACTGCGTCGTACGTGGCGGCGCCAAGAGTCCCAGCCGGACGAAAGAAAGAGCCAAGGTTGTCGAGGAAAGTCCCCAACGCGCCTGGCTCTGGCTGTTGATATTGACGAGAAGCGTTCTCTAATTCATTGCGATTGAAGTCGCTGACGTGCGCGTTGGTTTTCGCTGAGTTGGCGCCGCCTTTTCCACGACTACCGACGCGGCCGACTGCTTGGAGAAAATCGTTTAGACCCATGCCGGTATCTTACCGCATCATCGAATTAGGCGATGGGAGAACCGGCGGCATATCGACGAGTTTGCGGAGACAAGGAGCGAAGAAGCGCGTCGAGAAAGCTCGGCACCTGAGCAGCGGCTGGCGCTTCGACTTGAGAGCGATAGCTCGGCGCTGGATTCGTCGCGCTTGCCCATGCTCTCATTCGCGGGTCTTCATACGACGCCATTTCGGGTTGCGCAGCGCTCATCGAATAATTCCCTGGCGACATTTTGAAAGGCGCGTCGGCGTAATCCTTGCCCTTCATCGGCTTACCCCTTGTCACCTTGCCTTTGGGCTTAGCATCGTTTGCCGCAGTGGCCGGGTCGCCGAATTGAGCCTTGCGAATTGCCTTGCCTTCCAGCTCTTGTTTCACGGCGTTGAACTCTGCGGTGCTCAGGCCGGCTTGCTTTGCCAGCGCAAGGATTTCTTCGTCGCTCGCGCCTTGACTTCTCGCTGCTTGAACACTTTGAGAAATCTTTGACTGTGCTTCGGGTTGAACGCCGAAGGTAAGCCCATTGACTCGGTCAGCGGCAGCGGCGTCGTGGGAATCTCCTTGAGGCAACGACGCGTATTTCTGCGACATCTCGCGGCCGTGCCGGCCGCTCTGTTCGGCGAGTGCTTGATGTTTTTGAACGATGACGCTGGCCAACGGGTCGGTCTTCTGCCACTCCTCAAAGGGTAACGGCGCGCCAGTGGGCTCCTTTGCGACGTAGCGTTGATAGGCGTTGAACAATTCATTGGTCGCCTTCGCGCGTTCTCTGTCGTCGGCCTTGAGCAATTTGCCGTAATCCTCGCCGCCAGACTTCTTCGCTGGCTTCGCTGAGGCCGCGTCGACTTTTCCCTGCGCGTTAATCTTTGCCGCGTCGATGTAACGGTTGTAGAGCATCGCGTCGGACGCTTCCTTTTGGCGCTGCTCCGGCGATTTGTAATTGTAAACGGCGTCGTTATAAGCCTTGACGGTCGGCGATTCGCCAAGGCCATAACCGGCGAGTTTGCTTTGATAAGCGCCATTGAGGTAATTCCCAGCGGTAGGAACGACGACGTCCTGGCCGTTGATATTGCCCGACGTCACCGGAGAAACGGCGCCCGGCCCTGCGCTCTGCGTTGCCGTTCTCGGTGAATAATGATATTGACCAGGCCCTGCTCCATCGCCGTTGACGGCATCAATGGGAGAGGCCTTGAACAATTCATTGGCCAGGGCCTCTTTGGTGCGCCACGGAAGGTTCACTGAATTTGCCTGCTGTTGAGCCAGCTCGGCGCGGAGCGCAGCGGAGCGGTCATAGGGATTATTCGTCATCGCCGATTGAACAGCGTTTCCAATCATCGACGGCAACGAATAGGAACGCACCCAATTATTCAGGCGCTTCTCGCGTTGAATATCGCTGTCGCTTCCGGTGTAGACCTGTTCTGCGGAGGGAAAGTTGTTGAATTTCGTTGGCATTTCGTTGACTCCTTATGAGTAGTAGAACATTGAACCGGGCGACGAGAAGTTGCTACCGCTCGCTGGAGGATTATAAAAACTTGCCGTGGGAGCACTCCCCGCATAGGTGTTGCCGCTCCACGACACGCCGCTCGCTGCGCTGTTCATCGCGCTTCCGCCCTTGCCAATCGACGACTGGGTCGACTGAGAAGCCGTCGGATACTGTTGTTGAGCGTTGGGGTTAAACGTCGACTTGCCCCATGTCGATTCAGGCGTTCCACTCCACATGTTTTTGTAGTTTTGCTGCATCTTGGCAGTGTCGTTTGCGCCGAGGTCAAAACCAAAGCTGTTCCCGCCGCCTCCGGCTCCGCCGCCATTCCCGCCGCTTCCGCCAGCGTAAAATCGCTGATTTTCCAACGCCGCCTGTTCCTTTGAAAACGCGAGGCGCTGTGCGTCGCTCTGCTTTTGATAATCCAATTGGGCCTGCGCCAACGATGCCTGTTGCGCTGCGCGGGCCTGGTCGGCGGCGAGTTGCTGCGACGCCAATTGTCCTTGCTGTGCCAACGATGCCTGCTGGTATTGAGCCTGTGCAAGGAGTTGCTGGCGCTGTAGTTCGGCTTGGCGCTGTGCTTGGATTTGGCTCAACGTGTATTGATTCTTGTTGTTGTCCAATCCGGCCAGCGTCGACGTAACTCCTTGCTTCACGTTGTCACGAGCGTTGCGTAAGTCAAGGACGGTCTGCGCTCTCTGCGCGTTGATTCGGTCGAAGAGAGGCGTTGAAATTTCGTTGTAATACTGCGACGCCAGGCCGCCGGTGGGCAATACGCCGTTGGCGGCAAGAGAACGCGTTGTCTGTTTCTGGGCTTCGGCTTCCGTGACTTTGCGTTGCGCGTTGTAAGCGTCGTCGGCTTGGGAGTTGATTTGAGCGTCGCTCTGGTTCGCTCGCTCCATCAACGCTGCAATCATCTGAGTGAAGCGAGGGTCCTCGGCGTAAGCCTGCAAAGCCTGCTGTCCTTGAGGAGTGCTCTGTAATTGCGCGATGAAAGAACTCATTGCGCTCCCCGTTGTATCAATCGACGAGCCGGGCGACGCGTTGAACGACGAAGTTATCGACGGTGTTGACGTCGGGGCGGGCCCAGGCAAGGGGATGATGGGGTTGAAGCCCAGAGAGTTCATGGAAGAAAACGAGATGGCCATGCGCTGATTCTACCTCACTCTTCGTTTTGCTGGCCGCCGCGGTATGCGCGTTCAACCCTCGACATTGCGTCTTTGGACAATTCGAGGATTTTGTCGTTGTAACGCTTTGAGTCCTGCCTCATCCAGTACAGCGCCAGTAGAAAAAATCCGCCGTTCGCAGACGTCTCAATCATCTTCGTTGTCACCGGGTCGGCGCCCATTCCCTGAGCAAAGGTCGGCGCCAGACACCCGAACAAAATCATCAAAAGCTTCATCGTTTTCATTCCTCACAACCCGTCGATTTTGAATTCGAATTCCCGAAGATTATCACTTCGACTTCCCCACGAGCCGCTGACGTTGCGGATTCGATACCAGCGCCAGAGGTATGCGTTCGAACTCAAAGATGTCATCGGCAGGTAGTCGTAGCCGCTTCCAGGTAGTCCTCCGCCGCCAGGATTCGTCGTAAGGCCGCCGCTGGAGTCAAAGGCAAACGTCGAACCAATCGCTGTCCAGAGAGCGTCATTATTGCTGCCCTCCCACTGCCAGGTTCCCAGGTTATGCGCGCCGACCAATCCTTGATAGCAGCGAGCTTCAGTGATAAGACACGGCGAACCAAAGTCGAATTTCAACCACATCCCAGCCGGCGTTGCGTTCGTCGGCATATAGACGTCTTCACCAGAGTAAGTGCCGTTGATTAAATCGCTGACCGGGTCGCCGGCAAAGACGCCGCCACCGCTCTCTGTGACCGTGATGATTCCGCTACGGTCGCCCCAGCCGCCGGTATTGGCATAACTCGGCGATGCTCCAGGGTCGGGCGTTCCACCGCCGCCCAGCGCATAGATCTGCTCTTGTAACGCGTCGATTTGGGCTTGGATGGCCTCGCAGTCACAATCGCCGCCTCCGCCCGCTGCCCATTTACAGCGACGGCTCGACGTCAATTCAGCGGTTAAAACGTCGCTCGCCGACGTCGGGAAGGGCAGTTGCAACCAATCTTGAACGCCGAGGTAAAGACGGTCGAGCCATTCATTGAGAAGCGCGTTGCCTGTATCAGGGCGGCCGAAGGGAATGTCGCGGTTCACTCTTCGATAGGCCTTTCCCTGATTCCGACGAAGCGCAGGCGAAGACTAGCCGACGACATTGCTTCGAGGCGAATTCGACGCTCTTTATAGACGGGAATGTCGCGGTCGGCATAGACCCAGCCAGGGCCTTGCGCGGTTCCAATCGTCGCCTCTTTCCACGCCTCACCGCTGCCATTGCGATATTTCAGCTTCACTGTCCATTGGCCGACTCCGTCGACGTAAACGTCAATGAGTTGCTTCGTGACACTCGGCGTTTCGTCTAGGCCAAAGTTCGCCGTCTCAATACTGCAAGGGAAAGGCTGAGACTCGCCGTCGGCATCGTCGTCGCCATAAGCCGTTGATTCATACTTCGTCAAAAGCTCCGAAGCCGCAACGGCAACAAGCCCGAAGGGCGGCCGGTTGCGAGGAATGGTCAAAGAGTCGGTGTTGGGCCCGACGTTGACCGCTCTCATCAAACCTTTCGTCGAGTCTGCGTGGCGATACGTCCCAATCCAAGCGTTCTTACTCAATGAGTAAAGCAACGTCAAATTCTCAACGCCTGGCGTCACTGCCTGGTCAACGAGCGGAGTCACACAGAGACAGTCGATGAGGGGGTCGTAGAACAGACTGAAGTAGGTTGCGTCGCCATACGCGCTGAGAAGGTCGTGGACGGGCTCGTCGATTCTCTGGAGGCCATTGCCCAGCATAAACAACTGCGGACCAGGAGCGAGGTAAATAATGCGGTCACGGCAGCGGGCAACACTCGTCGCCGCCGGGCCGGCGATAGGCGGCGCGGTGAGCAGTGTAAACTTCGCTGTCTCAATCGGCGAACCCTGAATCGAATACATCCCCGTCGTTCCAAAGACGTAGCTGATATTCTCCTGCGAATAAACGCCGACGATTCCCTCGCCGATTTCAGGGTTGTGATACGTGTAATTAATCGTTGGGAAGGTGTAAGCGTCTCCATACGTCGACCAGAGCAACGTATTCTTCTGCACAATGGCAACGCTGTCTCCGTGGGAGAATGGGCAACCAGTGATTCCCGCGCTGCCTGAATCGACGATTTGCGCGCCGGTCTGGTCGTAGACTTTTTGCGACGTGACGCCAAAGCCTGGAAAACTGAATAGGAGGCGTTTATCAATCGACGTGGGATTCGTCGATGTTCCCACCGTTACCGCGGCGTTCTTGAATTCGCTGTTCCAGTTGGCCAGTGGGATTGTGGCGCTCATATCGAGGCCGGAGGCCGCTGCAATCTCTGTGATTGCGCCTTTGTAGAGCTTCGACTCCTCGGTGAGAACGTAGAGATAATGCTTTGAATCCGTCGCTTGATACGCGCCGTGAAGCATTGCAATTCGCTTCGAATAGGCCTTGACCAGGCCGAGGCCATAGCGTGGCCGCCAGGAGCCGTCGAGTTCTTGCACGAGGTTCTGAATCCACGGCGAAGCCTGCGGCGCGGCCTGGAATAGCTGAAGCCCGGCAGCGCCTAATCGACTGACCATGAGCCCTTGCAAACTCAAAGCGTCAATCCGCCCCAGTCCGTTGAGATTTCGCGTCGAACATCGCGTTGATGTTGGTCGCCGCGCTTGCGATGGAATTCAGCGCATTCATCTTTGAAGTATTGATAATACTGGGCGCCGATGTCCTTGATAGGCTTGGCCCCCTGATTTGAAAACCATTGGAACGCTGCGTAATAAGGAATCAAGGATTGAACGCGTTCGGGTAAGTCGATGATTTCGTTGTCATCGCCGACGTCTTCCAGGCGTTGAGGTTTGCATTGATACGTGACGACGAGGCCGTCAGTGATTGCCGCGCTGGGAGTCAACGAGAGGCGAAGAATCTTCTTGCCACGGTCGGCCCCCGCAGTGCGATAGACGCCGGCTCTGGCGTAGACCAACACGTCGCCTCTATATTCCGACAAGGCGGAGAGTTCCACGTTGTGAAGGCGTTCGTAAAACCCGCTGTTTTGATTGAGGAATCGGACGTCGACAAATTCCATGACATCGGCCGGCATCAAATAGTCCACTTGAGAAGCGACGACGCTGACGATGTCTTGTGCTTTTAATTCCTCGACGTCAACCAGCTCCGCGGCCTTCAGTGCGCCGTCGTAGTAGAACGCGTTAATGGTTGGTTGGTCCAATGGAGGAAGCCCTGGAGTCGCGCTGATTAGACCGCTGACTCTTCGACGAATTTCCTTTGGTGTCATTGTGGCAATCTCCATCCGCGTTCGGATGAGGCTTCTTGCGCCTGCGCCGACGTCGGGTCTTCATAGCTTCGGAGCATGTCTTGGAAACGCGTAAACGAATCCCACCATAACTGCATCTTCGCAGGGTCGACGATAACATTGGCGTTACAACCGTGGCGCCAGGCGGCGTAGAACACCGCTGCAGCCTGGCCAAGCTCATCCCATTGACTGACTTCGCTGTTGATATACGACGAGATGACGCGGGGCTTGGAGACGATTGTGACGTTGAGATTTCCATCGGCGCTGGGCGTTGGATGAAGTCGAAGTTTTACAGAGCCAGTCGCATCCTCGACGCCCTCCATCCAGTATTTATCTGGCGTTCCCGCTTCGCTGCTCCACGTCGGGGCTTCGCGCTCCAGACGCGTCAATGTATAAGGTTGCAAGAACTTAGAACCGTTGAGGTTCACGGCGAAGACACGGCTTGGCGCCCCCGCGACGACATAGGCGTCGATTCCCTCAACGATTGGAACAACGGTTGCGCCCCTGAGCCGCGCAGGGAGAACTGTCGCAGCGAGAACTGCGAGGCCTTCATCCATATAAAGGTCGATGTCCGGGTCCTTGAGTCCAGTGTAGGAATCAGGGAATCCCAGCGTTTTCCGAACCTTTGCGCGCAACTCAGGGGCGGTCAATGGATTACTCCACCGGATAAATCTTGATGAATTCGCCGCTGTCGGTGGCGACGTAGCGATTCAACGCTTGGATTTCGTCGGGGTCGACGGTGCGAATCCAGCCGCCAATCGTCGAGGGACGGCCGTCGTTCGAAACGGTGATAACGGCGTTGAATTGTTTCTCATTGCCGGCGGCGTCGCGAAACGTGGTCACGCGCGGTGAGGCAAAAACTTCTTCGCCATCGACGGGGGGATTGTTATTCAACTCCTGGCTAATGACGCTGTCAACAGGATGCATGGGACGAAACCGGAAGCGTTTCTTGACCGGGCGGTCAACGACGACCGCGGCGTTCCCTGCACTGATACTTTCGGATTTAGGCATTGAATCTCTCCTTGAATTGTTCATTGAAAAAAATTGGGCAAGGTTGTCGGGATTTGCCGTCCTCGCGCAACCTTGCCCAATCATAGACTCGTCGCCGAGTCCTGCGTTGATTAAGCGCCGCCGGTGATACCAGCGAGATACATATGGGTTTCTTCGATGGTGAACTCCCAGCCAACTTCGGCGAGGATGCTGCCTGCGACGCCGTCGAAGTCGGGAGCCTGGATGTTTTTCTCCCAGTGCATATCGCGGCCTCGCAGAACGACGCGCCGCATATTGGCCGGGTCGACGATGAAGCCTTTGTCGGCCAACGAAGTGCCGCGGAAGAGTTTGTGACGCACGACGATTAAATCGACGAACGAACTCTGAACGCGCTTCGCCTTGAAACCAAGGGTTGTGTCGTCGCTGTAAAGCACCAGCTTCTGCTGGCCGTAGAGGTCCAGGGCGCGGATGATGTTCTCACCAGCGAACAGGAGCTTCTCAGATGAACCGTAGCGGCCGGCAGCGGCCAAAACGTTGTCAGAGAACTGCGCGAAAGTCATCGTGCCAGCAGGGTTGTAACTGTTGGTCACAATCTTCGCGCGCAGGCCAGACGAGAATCGACGAGGAGTCGTTGCAGAGTTCAGGATGCCGCGCTCGCCGAAGAAGCCACACATTTCCATGTCGCCCTTGACCTTGCGCATGCACTGGGCAATCTGCATCTTCTCGCGGTCGCCGGTATACTGCGCAGTTGCTTTCGCAGTGCCAGCAATCTGGTAGGCCTCGCGGAAAATCTGAGTGAAGTTATAGTGGTTGGTTTCCTGTGCCAACACGGCGACAGGCATCGAACTGGCTTCAGGCTTAGCCTGGCCCAGTCGCATGATAACGTCGTTGAGGTTACCGGCAGCGGCTGCAGTGGAACAGACCGCGCGAGTCACAGTGATTGCGTTCGAGCCGTAGTTGATGGCGGTAATCAGTAGGTTCTCGCCAGTGCGAAGATTGATAATGCGGTCGTCGACGTTGAAGATGCTTGCGTCGGTGAGGGTAATCGACGTATCGCCGACGAGGTAAGCCGCCGACGTAGTCTGCTGAGCCAGCGGTCGCAATTCCAACGCGTAGAACTGCGGATTGTCGACGGTGCGAACCTTGCTTAGTTTCTGAGTTAGGGCAACGAGGGGCGTCGCGTCGGCTTCCAGCTCATAAAGCTGGGACATATCCGTTTTAATAGACGACGCTGGAATACTCCCTGTTCCAGTCGTGGTTGTGCCAGTCATGCTTGCCATTGTGTATTGACTTTCTCCTTAACGATTGCCGTCGAGGAGAAAGTCAATGCATTTACTTAAAGAAAGAACCCAGAGGACTCGAAGTGGCCTTCATGAATTCTGCCATTGTAGCGGCATTGATTTCGCCTTGATTCGGCTTTGGTTGACTTGGCGCAGAGGTCGCTCGGGAAGCCTCTCCGCGAGTCGAGGCCTTGAGCTGTCTCTGCTGTTTTTCATTGCGCTGGCGCATTGCGTGGTCGGCTTCGGCTTTACGGAAACCGGCGTCGAGCAATGCAACGGCAGCGACTTTGAAAGCATCGGGGTTAGACTTAGCGACCGGGCCGAGCGCATTCCACGCCGGGTTGCCCTTGAGGCTGTCCATGAGGCCCTTTCCGTGTTTGGCCTTCATCGGGTGTTCGTCGAAGAATTTATCGACTTCTTGGCAAGCCTGGCGCGTTGCCATATCGCGCTGCGTGTCCACGGAGTTTGCGCGTTGTTCATGTTCGGCGACGATTCGCTGAAAGTGGTTGTAGACGATGACGCGAGGGTCGATGCCGGCCTTCTCTGCGATGACATCGAATTCGTGTTGCACTTCCGCCGGCAAATCGTCGTAGGGGATGAAGGTCGGGGCGGAGAGTTGAACCTTGGCCTTGTCGAGGTCCGACTGCAGCGTTTTATTCAGGGTTTCCTGAGCGCTGAGCCGCGCGAGAGCTTCGCCGAGTGCGTCGGGCTTGTCGTCGGGCTTGACCTCATTATCCACGTCCAGGATTTCCTGCGTTGAATTTTCGTCGAGATTTTCTTCGACATCTTCGTCGACTTCCTCAACGACTTCTTCGGCGGCTTCTTCTTGCGGCTCGGTGACTTTGGCGTGGACTTTATCGATGGCAGAGGCGAGGTCTTGGCCGATGGGGTCGCCGTTGAATTCGGCGTTGAGAACCGCGTCGATGGCGGGCACCAGCGTTCCAATATCCGTGGAAATAGAGGTCAGGTTGTCCATTGTTATTCTCCTTGATTTTCGGTCATTAATTTTCGCAGCGCATCATTCGACGCCGGCATATTGCGCAATTCCTTGGAGAGGTGTCGGAGCACCGACGACTGTCCGCGGAGAAACGCGAATCTTGGTTGGTCGGACAGCGAACAACTCGCCGCCTGGTCGTCGTAAGAAGCAGCGGCCAACTCGAAGTCTTTGGCCCAGAAAGAGCCCCAGAACCCCAGGGCGCAACGAAGTTGCCAGCGAGCCTCCGCCTCTTCCTCGGGGCATTGCAGCGCCTCACCTAATGTCATCTTCAAAGCCTCCGGTCGCAATGAAAAAGGCGAGGAAAAAAATCGTCGCCGCTATCAAATAGCCAATCACTGCGTCAGTCCACACGTTGGGCTCCGATGTTCTCGCCGACCTGCTCTTTGAACCCGCCGCCGGGTCCGTCGCCGATTGGCCTCGACGATTTGCCTTCGGGGCCAGGGCCAGGTTGATTGGCGCCGGGATTAATCATCGCCATTTGTTGCTGAAGCATCGCTTGCTGTTGAGCTTTCATGGGGTCCATAATAATGCGTTCAGCGATTCGCGGGACAGTTTGCTCTGCGACAACCTTGATAAATTCTTCGCGGTTGAACGTCGGGACTTGGAAGTTGAAGGCGAGCTGGCCCAGTTCAAGGAGTCGTTTCACTTCCAGTTCGCTGGCCTGCTGCGCGGCGCCGCTGACACATTCGACTTCCAGGTCGAGGTCTTGATTCAGCAACTCGGCCTTGACCGTGATAATGTCTGAGCCGTGGTTTAAGCGCATTGTGATGTCGTCGCTCTGGCAGCACATAATAAGCTTCGCAAACTGAGCGCCGATTTGATTGACGAATGCATCCTCGTTTTCAATCGAGGCTGGGCCTTGCCGGATATTGGCGTTCGCTTCGCTGGCATTCACCGCCGTGGCCGACGTGGAACGCGTTGGAATAGAACCTCGCCTTGTATCGCCGCTGGCCAACGCGACGTCGATGCGCGAACGAAGGTCGTTGCAAAGATTTGCTCCGTGCTGGATTCCTGTCGGGTCAGTTTGCAACGGAACAATCGAATTGGCCTGGCCGCCGGGAGCCTGCCAAATAGCGCCTGGCGTGTATCGGAACCGGTCGACGTTGATGTTCGGGTCGGTGACAATTACAGGGCGAAAGACCTGGAGAATTGTCTCCGTGACCTGCGCTGAATACATATTCTGCAGAGCGACGAGCTGGGTTTCGATGGGAACCAGGTCGGACATTCCCCAGAACTCGCCGGGGCGATGATGATTTTTGACGTGAACGACAGGGTAATAGCCGGTGACGTATCCCTCCCTATAGCTGGCCACCTCGCGTTTCCCGACGATAACGGCGACGCCTTCAGGCGTCATGTATTCGTGGACATCAATCATCGGGTCAATGTCGTCGATGCCCGGGTCAGTGCCGTAGGCGTTGGTGTTGGCGACGATTTTTGCGACATCCTCAGAGGCGTCGGCGTAGGCGCTGGGATTGTCGATGATTTTCTGACAAACGCTGGGATACCAGGCCTTCAGGCGTTTCATTTCTTTGACGTAAGACAACGGCCGGCGCTCGTGGTAAATAAACCAACGACCTTCTGCGACGCTCGGCGCCTCCGCGTCGGGATAGCAGCGGAAGAAATTCAGCGTTTTGAACCAAGGACTATCCTTCGTCTTCTTGCGCTCAGTGACGAAATCTTTGACTTTGTCGACTTCTTGCTGCATCGACATTTGCCCGGTGACCGGGTCGATGCTCAGGACGGGGCGAGGAATCTCTATCTCTTTCCAATATCCGACCTTGCGCCACTCCTCGTTCCAATACGTGATTCCGAAGCCGTTGCCGTAGACGTGCTTTTGGAAATAGAGGTCCATCGTCTCGAGACGACTGCGAGGATTCTCCTTCCAATGGTAGTCGAAGGAACCGGTGAAATAATTGGCGATAACATCGCTGGTTAATCCACGAGGACGATATTGAAGAATCCGCGGTTGACCCAGAGTGACGGCGACTTCTGCGGCGACATTCGCTGTGACGGTCGCAAAGAAGTGCGGGTCGTGGACTTTGATGATATAGGCGACCTTGTTGTTCGAAGGAACGATGGAGCAGAACTGGCGATAGGCCTTAATCGCTGTCTCTTCAACGGCCTGCTTCATTGTTTTGGCGGCGTCGAAGTGTCGGATGAAGTTGCTGACAATCTCCGCCGCCTTCTTTGCAGAAGGGCGACGCATCTTACCCACCGAAGCCATCGGCGAAGAATCATCGTTCACCTCGTCGACCGGCGCCGCGGGCTGAATCGGAGGCAACTGCGGCGGCAGCATCATTGAAGGGTTCGTCATCAAATCCATGGCGAAATCATAGCATTGACTTCCGAAGTGGCGTTGACTGCATCAATTCCACTCACAGTCAGAAAGCAGGCTTTGAGCCTCGTTCTGGTTCGGGTCGTGATTCGCGGCGATGTGTTGCCGGGCGGCCTCGTAGCAATAGGCGGCGCTCAACGCGTAGTCGTCATGCACTGATAGGCCGTTGACCTTCGTCTTCGGATGGCCCCACTTCATCATCGCGTTATCGCGGAGTTCGTGACAACGAAGCTCGCGGAACTGCAGCAAGAATTCTTTGAAATGCTCGCGGCCGTCATCGCGATACATCTGCAGCCGGCCGGTCTTGATGGCGCCGACGAGGTGGTGACCCAGCGCAGACTTCGACGCGTATTGCGTTGAGAAAGCGATGACTTGATGACGACGACGTTGCACGAGGATTTGCGTCGGATAGTTGCCAACGCCGACGTCGTCGCTTGCAACCTTGATGCATCCCCACTTGTTAAAAATGAAGTCGTAAACCTCGTCGACAACACCGTTGGGTTCTCGTCCTGGGAACGCGAGGTGGTCGACGATGCGGATAATCGGCATCTTGACGTTGGAGTGCGGATTCCACATCCATGAACACTCGGCGATTGTGACGACGGTTGAGTCGTGGCCTTGATACGCGACGTCAGAGTCTGCAGCGTCCTTTTGAGACACTTCACGAGCAGCGCACCAGTCGACGCCCGCCACGTAGTAACGCCCACTGACAGGGCCCTGCTGGCGCCCGTAGAGGCCAATCATCGACTCTACTTCTTTGAGGGTCAGAAGGTTGCCAGCGGCTTCGGCAGGTTCGCAGCAATAGTGTGTGCGAATCATGACGTGGTCCTCGCCCAGCTCCTGAATCAGCGCCTTGACGTGTTTCTCATACTTCGGGTTCTCGGCGGCCTCAACCCACCAAGGAATGATGTGGACCAGTTTGATGCCAGTGCGTCGTTGACGCTCCTCGGCCAATAAACGCTTCTGGTGAAGAAGAGAGTCGACGTTCCATTCGGTGCCGTAAAAAATCGTTGGAGCACCCGTCGAAGAAACCATTGGCCGGCAAATCTTTTCATACTGCGCCGTGTCGATGTCTTGCGTTTCGTCGAGTTGCTCAACGACTGTCGCCGTGTGGCCGGCGGTGTTGGCATCTTTGTCGGCAGAGAGCAGCGAGAGTTTGAAGCGGCCGACGCAGAACTGATACCATTCGTGCCATTCCGGTTTAAGCAGCGTTTGGGCGAGGATTGAGTCTTCGCAAACCTCTTTGATTCGGTCCTTGCTAATGACGAGTTGCGGCGAACGAGTCGGCGCGAATGTCAACGCCGTGGCTTTGCGCAAGGATTCTTTGAACAGGGCGCCGAGTCTGATTTCGAAACGCGCTTTGCATTCGTTCTTGCCCACCTGGCGCGAGGCAATGACGACCATGTCGAAGATGTCTTCGAGTTCTCCACGCCACTTCGCAAGGACAACGCCTTCGAGCCCTCTTAGAACTTCATATTGCCATTTCTTCGGCGGGCGGTGAGGAACGAGGAGCCGGTGAAAAGTGTCCGTATCCCCGACATTGATTAGACTGGAGGTTTTCATTGACTGAATCTTGGAGGAGTTCAGCGATTCGGTGTTGAGAAAGACAACGCCCCTTCACTGTTACCAGCCAGCGAAGGGGCGTTGAATGACTCATTGACCGCGAGTCGACGGAGGAACCGGAAGAATTGGTCGAAGAGGCGAGATTCGAACTCGCACCACGCGGTCCCAAACCGCGCCGTCTATCCGTTGACTTACTCCTCGTTAACCAACCTTCAATATACCGAGTCGGCGTAAGTGCGCTTTCGCTTTCCGATGCGCTTCCTGAGCCAGTTTCCGGTGAAGTCTTTTCGTCGTTGTTGTCGAGGAGGCAGACCCATCTTGAGCCAGCGTGAATAAAACGTTGCCTGGCTCACTGAATATTTCCGTGCCAAATCCGTGGTTTCCGCGCCGCCCATCCACAGGGTATAGGCCTCCTTGATTTGCTCATCGCTTATTTTGAGGCGACGTTTCCAAGCTGGCCGGAGGGCCACGCCCCGCTTCTCCATGTGGGTTCTGAGGGTACAATGACTTACGCCTGCGACCCTGGCGGCCAGCTTTATCGGTAGTCCGCGTTGATGTAGCTCGACGCCCCTATCGATGATTTTCGCATCGGTCAGGAGGGCTTTGGCGCACCCGGCCGTTCTCCTGCGTTGAGCCAAATCCTTGTCCATCTTTGGCAATCCCAGCGTATCCCAGCGTCGACGCATCAACGAATTGTCGACGCCAAATTCCTTGGCGACCGCTCTGCACGTTTCGCCTTGGTGAACGCGTTGATGCATTGCCATCCAAGTCCCGGCAGCGTAAGGTTCCAGTGTTCCGTGCTTTGGCATTTCCTTATCCAACCTTCAATGGAATGAGTCGTTGTAAAAACTCAAGCATACCGCTGAAACGCTCTCGAATCACTTCAGCAACAGCATCTTCGTCCCCGGAATCAAGTTCCGGTTAATAGCCTTCGACTGAACGAAGATGTCGAACTCGGGGTTGTCGGCGGGTTTCACCTTAGCCTCGACGCCAGAACGCGTGGTCACCGTATCGACCCGCTTCCGTCGAGAACCAGCGCGACGTGGTTGATGAGTCGTTGACTTTCGTGCATTTTATGATTCACAGATTTCTCCTTAATTTTCCGATGAGTGAGTCGACGTCCATCGCTGTTGACGCCAAGATTTCAGTGCGTTGAACACCTTTTTGAATCTTGGAAGCCACATCTGCGACCTGCCGACGAATAGCCTCGTCATTAAGTCGGGGCTGGGCTCTGTCCAATAAATCAATGAGTAACTCATTGGACGCTTGAGGACGAGCTGGAAGAGAAGGGGCCAGCGCACGGAGCAACGCATAAACATCGCTCAGAACGCTGGCCTCTAGAGCTTTTCCAGAGCGTCGAAGCCGGTCTTCAGTTTGGCCGCGGCCCATTCGACGAGGCTGTTTAGCGCGGAGTCGATGATGGCGTCGAGGCTGAAAACGCCGAAGAGTTTCTTGCCGTAAACGCCGGCATTGGTCAGGACTTCTTTGATTTTTTCGAGGACCCAAGCCTTGCGCTCAGGTCCTTTCTTTTCGCCGACGATGTTCTCTTCGGCTTCGTGCGCTAAAGCCAGCACGGCGGCCTTAATCCCTGTCTTGAGGTTGCTGAAATTCACGTTGACTTTCTCCTTTGGGTTTCTAGGAAACACAGTCATAACAAATCAATGACCGAGCATTGCGTGGTTCAGCCGGTTTTACGACTTCGTTTCCCTTGACCTCGACAAAGCCGAAGTTGCACGACTCGAACGTGCGCCACCTGTCCTGCTGTGGACCCATTGATTGCCTGCAACGAAACTGCGCTGGACCTGGATTCTCATTGCCGTTCCCGCTCACCCTTTCACCCTGAACCTTAGGCCGGTCGATTAGTGGCACCAGTGAAACTTGTTATGCACGGAGTCTAACCGTGCCCAGACTATGCATTCTCGCAGTGACTACGCTTTGGCGCCCAATGACGGAGTTGAACCGCCAACCCTCTGCTTACAAAGCAGCCGCTCTGGCCAATTGAGCTAATCGGGCAAGATTTGTGACCCCGGCCGGATTCGAACCGTGCGTTCTCCCGTGTGAAAGGCGGGCGTCTTAACCGCTCGACTACGGGGCCAAAAGTCGACGACGAGAGCCAAGGAAACAGAAAGGGAGGAACCGTGGAGCACGACCTCGTCGTCGACTCAGTGAGAATACCACCGTTGAAAGTCGATAATCAATCGAACGTTCCGGCCGCGGCGAAAAAAATCTCGCGCGCGCAATACATTGATTTTAATTCGTCGAACTCTTCGAACGCTTCTCTCAATCAGTTTCAAACATCGACGTCTACATCGTTGTTTACATCGATGTTCTACAAGCCTTGTTACGGTGGTCGAAGCCACGAGGCTTGTGAAAAATCGATGTTCAAAACCTCTTTCTTCTTTTACCTCGTCGATTTCACAACGCGAAGAAAGAGTCGAAGATACGGTGGTCGAAGCCACAATGCGTTGTGAACATCGATGTGTTATCGACGTTACAACGCGAAGTCACAAGGATTGTTCACATCGAAGTTCGAACAAGCGACGTATTAAAAATCAATGATTTATTCACTGTATGTTCATACCCCCTTCGGTAGGTTACTTCAAATTTCTCGAAAGTCAATAGGTCAAAGGTCCTATTTTTCATTAAGATTCATTGACTTTTGACAAAGAAAAAGCCCCGACGAGAGTTCTCGACGAGGCTTTTCTTAATGGTTATGCGGTTTGTTGAGGTTTCGTCTACGGCATCGGCTCAACGACGTCATCTTCGTTGATAGTCGACGTCCCCATCGTTGATATATCAATGGTTGGAATCGACGCGCCTCCTCCTTCGCGGGCGACGTTGAAGAGTTTGTTGAGTTCGCCTTCGATGCTGGGCGGCGCGTTTTTCTTCAGAGCCAGGCGTTGAATGGCAAACTGTTCTGGCCATTGTTTCTCAAGGAGGTTCATGAGGTTCATCCAGCCCAGCGGGTTTGCGACGACGCCTTTCACGAGGGAACGCTGCACACGTCCTTCAGCTCGGTTGGTCATGACGGCAAACCACGCCAGACGCGACGGTATGCCTTGACAGAGGTCTTCGTTGCCCCGGTCGACGTAAGTGCTCAGGAGTTTCTCGGGGAGCCCCACGGCGCGTCCTGCGACGAATAAGGACACATGGTTCTCGGCCATGTCTTCACACATTGTTTTGACCAACGACGCCGTCAATAAATCGTTGTCCTCGGGTCCTCGTGGGGGCAACGACGTATAGCTCATGTCCTCTAGGGAAACGCGTTCTGGTCGGACGTAGCCAGCGAGTTCTTCGTTGACTCCATCTCTGATACGCCTGGCCATTGCGGCGTCGATTTGGTTCAGCGGCTTGCCGCCGTGCACTCCGCGAGCCATCAATGATTTACCTCGTTGATTACTTCAACGGGACGCCCGCCGGAACCCTCAATGATTTTCTCGTTGTAGTGCCGCCAAGGCAGCGCGGCTGGTCGACCGCGAAGGGCAATGATTCGTCGCTGAGCCTCTAGCCGCTGGCCCTCTTCGATGTATTCAACGAGGATTTCCGCCACCGTCTTTTCTCTCAAGGGAGGCGTTTCAGTAGTAGTTTCATAGTCACTTTTCATAGTCACCACTATGAAACATTCGTTGAGATGCGCGTTGATTTTCTCTCTGCCTCCTCGGTCTCTGAATTAGACCAACTGGTCTAATAACTCTGAAATTTTCCATGAACCTCTCAACGGGGGTTCCCTTTGATTCTGGCGGCGTTGAAGGGTATGGGGGTCTTCTCGTTGAGCTGGCGTGGATTCTCTCGTTGACTATGCGCGTTGACTTTTTTCTTTGCGTTCTGTCGTTGACTTTTTTCTTTGCGGAGGACGACGACTTGTCTGCCTATATATTTTATGAGGGCAAGGCCGCCAGGCGAAGAACGGCATAGGGGTCTTGAGGCAGGTCGACGAGTCATTCATTGATTCATCGCTGCCCTCTCTCCGCTCTTTCCCCGATTTATCGCCGTTCTCTTCTCATCGTTAGTGTTCACTAATCCTTTCGTCGACTGTTTCGCCGCGCTTTTCGCTGATGGCCGACATTGCGCTGTCTCACACTATATGTCGTTGAAAAGAGTCGTCGAAACAAGCATTGAAAAGAGTCGCTGTCCATCCAGGCGAAGAAAGAGTCGTCGAAAAGAGTCGCCGTCCGAGTCGCTGTCCCATCATCGCTTAGGCGTTGTCTTATCCCTGTTCTCGACCATGATTTATCAACGGAAACGCCTGCCAAAGCCAGTCTCCATCGTCAAAAGTCAGCGAAAAAGTCGCCGCCCACGTCAATGTTCCTCCCTCCGCACTGGCAGCGGAAACATCGACGAAACGCCTGCATTGAGCCATTCGTTAAGCGTTTTCGTCGACTTTTGCGACGGTGTTGACAAACGGGAATCGCCGAGGTATAAAGTCATCACAACTGAATAAAACATTGGAAGGACCAGAAAGAAGGCACTATGTTAAACGCTTCCCTATTCATCCCCCGTCTTATCGGACGCCAACGTTCCTCGACTGCCCTTGGCGCGCAGACTGTAGTTATGGCTACCTGTTCCCCCTTTGCTGACTCCCGCTTCCGCACCAAGGAAACAGGTTTTACCGGAATCATCCTCCCCCGGGTATTCCTGTGGGCGTATGAGGGTGAGTTATCCGCCAAGCGAAACAACCTTTGGTGGTAGGGGCTTGCCCCTTTCTAACGAAACGAAACGAGGAACAAATCAATGAAAAAGCACCTTGAAGAATGCAGCCGCGAAGAACTGGTCAAAGGCCTGAAGGCCACAAAGGCAAAGCGCGCGGAATTCATTCGCCGCGACCTGTCCGGCGTGCTCGACGCCCACGAGCAGGGTTACTACAACGAATTACTCGACGAAATGAACCAGGTTATCGACGCGATGGAGTCACTCCTCGCCTACGCTGAGCCCGCGGCAAAGTATCCCTGTGCAGTCTGCGGGCGGGCTCGCTGCGGCCACTAACCGTCGCCCCTTCGGGGCTCCTGCAATGCGGCCATCGCCGGTTCCAAGCCCGGATAAACGCAGAGGACAGGCAACGCTGGAAGGCGTTGGATTAAATCAATGGAGGTTTTCAATGGACCCTAATGCTAATCTCGAATCCCAGGCCCGCCTGCTCGTCGAAATCGCAAAGTTGAACCCTTGCACGGTTCGGCGACGGATGCAGAGAGAACTCAAGGAATTGCGCGACGCCCTTAATCAATGGCTGCGCAAAGGGG
>JACCDG010193118.1_pt1 | contig 24061 bp, 32 predicted proteins | sample 7442471 | NCBI WGS metagenome assembly JACCDG01 (sample SAMN15323444, study PRJNA562643) | freshwater metagenome | isolation source: river surface water | place: USA:Blue River Watershed | collected 2017-08-17 | reverse complement strand
GAATCAAGACGAAGATTATTAAACAATATCTTCCTATCATCAACAAGCACATCAACAAATACTTGGCAAAACTGGGTTTCTTTGTCAACTTCAATATTAACGAATCCTTCGAAGAATCCATCAAGTCCAGATACAGAGACGAGTTCTCATACCACAACTTCTCCGAAGGAGAGAAGCTAAGAATTGACTTGGCTATTCTTCTAACATGGAGACAGATTGCCAAACTAAAGAATAGTGTCAATGTCAATATACTTGTGTTCGATGAAATCTTAGATCGTGCTATGGATGGTGCAGGTACGGACGAGTTTATCAAGATCATGTGGGAAATGGGTGACAAGGGAACAAACATCTTTGTCATTTCTCATAAGGATACAATGATCGATAGATTCCAGAGAACCATCAAGTTTGAGAAGGTGAAGAACTTTTCCACCTTAACTAAGGAGAATTGAGAATGTGCACCGTTTCTATGGTGACTGATTATTGGAACCAGAATGACCGGAATAAGTATAATGGTATTGCACAAGGTATTGGAGGTTTGAATTACAATCCAGTATCAAGAGCAGAGTTTGAACAACTCCGTAAGGAAATGTTAGAACTGAAAGAACTACTGAAATCCGCTAAGGCATATGACGTTGCTACCAATCAGCATAATTGCGAAAAGGAAGAGAACGTTAAGGTCTTGATTAGAGTAGCAAAAGCCTTAGATGTTGACTTTGAAGATATTTTCATTTATAGTGATCAGACTGATCCTCGTCAACCAGGAAAGGAATAGTCATGGTTACAATCATCAATACGCCGTTTGGGTATTATACCTATAACATTGACAACCTGTGGACTGGTCTCTCGCAAATGGGTGATGTGAATGTCTGTGCCGAAGCAACTTGAGTTTATACTCGAATGGGGTTCTACCGCAATTCTATTGTGTGGAGCCTATCTAACGTCAGTAAACATATACCCGCTTAATGTCTATCTATCAATGGCAGGCAATCTAGGATGGCTTGTCGTTGCTCTATCATGGCGTAGGTGGTCGCTAATCATAATCCAGTTGGTGATTACATTGATCTATGTATCTGGTCTAGTCAAAACAGGAGCCTTTCTATGATTGAAAAAACCGATCCGCATATGACTCACAACTACTCACATGAGCAACTTATCAAGTTTGCTTATACACAAGAACTATATCATATCAAGAATCCCAAGTATGATAATGTCCGTGAGATACTTGAGCAGTTTATGAAGGAACGTGTTAAAGAAATCACTGAAACATGGAAATAAGAAAGAACTTTGAAACATTCAAGTCTGGTGATGTTGTAAGATTGAAGCCAGGCTTTCCTTATATAAATCGAGAACTCTTAGTAGACGAGATATATATTATAGACAAGATGCTTGCCGATGCTGGTGTTGTAACACTGGTTGGGCAACAAAGCAACAAAACTTTTCCTGATGAAGCATTTGAGATTGTAGGTGATAATGACAAAATGGTTTTATGAACGTAACGATGAACTACTAAACTCTCCAGTTAATAAGACTTTTGAGCAACTACTATGGACCACTGATGATGAATTTCGTCAGTGGGTTATTGACATGCGTAAAGAGGTCGTGCGCCTGTGGGACGACGAAGGTATCCCTCCTCGTGTAGGTTTCACCGAAGAAGGTATCATTGATAACTTTCAGAAGATGGTTTCGTTCCCTGTGCATGAGTTTGAAACTGTCGATCTACGCACAGGTGAGAAGGATGTAATTCGCAACACCTCTGTTGTAGGCAATGCTGTTAATCAGTGGTTCCCTACAATGATGAAAACTGGCATTTCATATTCTACAAAAGGAAAGGCTAAGTCTATCTATGACTACTTTGCCGATGATGCATATCTTGACACGTTTGTTACCTACGCCAGCCGTCACTTCAAGCGTGACTCCTTCTATCATTATAGCAATCCGATTAGTGTGGGTGATGTCGGTAAAATCAATAACGTACCTTATCAGATAGAGTCCGCCGATCAGTTTATTGAGTTTATGAAAGACAAAGAAGGCTGGGACTACTGGCTTTGTCCTATTAAAGAAGATAAGGTTTATACAGGCTATTCTGCCACTCTAGGTAAGAGACAGAATGTCATTGTTGATGCCGACTATGCAGATAAGGTGCCAGCACGTTGTCGCACGAATGTTGATCGTAACAAGACTAACGCATATACAATTCGTCTATTCAAACTAGGTCAGAAGGTCTTCCCTCTTGGTCTTAAATCATTCAGAGTGTCCTTCTGTCAGTATGCGGTGAACTTCCCACCACTCACCGCTCGTTATCTTTATGAGAAGTTTACAGATCATATCAAGGATCAAGATAAGATTATCATTTGGGATCCTTCTTCGGGTTGGGCTGGTCGTATTCTAGGAGCAATGTCTGTCGATGACAAAAGAACTATTCATTACGTGGGTACTGACCCTAATACTGACCATAATACCAGGCCAGGTAGAACAAAATATCATGAGGTCGCCGACTTCTTCAATCAGAATGTCCGTGAATCGGGCAGTCTATTCCCTAAGTCACACACATATGAGATTTTCCAGTGTGGGTCTGAGGTAGCACAGTTTCAGTCTGGCTTTCAAAAGTATAAGGGCAAACTTGATATCGTGTTCACCTCACCTCCTTACTTTGCTAAAGAGGTCTATTCAGATGATCCTGAGCAGTCATGTCACAAGTTTTCCCAGTATCAAGATTGGGTCGATGGCTTCTTACGCCCTACGCTAGAGACTGCCGTTACCTATCTGCGGAAAGATCGTTATCTATTGTGGAACATTGCAGATGCCGCTTTTGATGGAAAACTCTTGACATTAGAAGAAGATTCCTGTAGAATACTAAAAGAGTTGGGAATGGAATATGTCACTACTCTCAAGATGGCTCTTGCCCAAATGCCTGGTGGGAATAGAATGGATGTTACAGGTGAAACGGTGACAATCAATCCGCTTACAGGCGAAGAAGAAAGAGAAGCAATCCTAGAAGGTAAGATGAAAAACTTTTGCCAGATCGATAGCAACGGCAAAAAGATTATGCTAAAGTATGAACCTATCTTTGTATTCCGAAAGGTGAAGTGATGAAATATAGTCCTACCTACTTTGACTTTGATACGCTAAAGCACCATGCCGAGATCGGGGAAGTATTCCTGCTTGTGGCTGGTGTTTACATTCTAATCTATTCCGTAGCATGGATAGTGAGTAAGTTCCCTGTAAAGCACTGATTCCATTAGGACTTGACAAACTCGTCCAGATTTGCTATACTTATGAAAATCGTGAAAGGATTCATATGTCTGACAAGTCACTTCTTGCAAAACTTCTTGCAACCGAAAACATTACGGTTCAGCGTAACCCGTCACTAAAGACGGCTATGTTCGACCTTAAGAACCGTGTATTGATGCTGCCCGTGTGGCAGGGTATCTCTAATGACCTTGATGATTTGCTTCTTGTTCATGAAACTGGTCATGCGCTTGATACCCCTTCGGCTGAAATCTACAAAAAGACTGCCGAAGATATTGCTGCTAAGATTTTCCCTAACGAAAAGATTAGTGATGCACTCGCTCGTACCGTTTCTGGCTTCTTGAATGTTATTGAAGATGCACGTATCGATAAGCGTCAGAAGCGCCGCTACCCTGGCTGCCGTCGCAATTATCTCGTCGGCTATAAAGAACTAGTCGAACGTGACTTCTTCGGTACTGCTAACCGTGATATCAATAGCATGAACTTTATTGACCGCTTGAACTTGTATTTCAAGGGTGGTAATGTTCATATGAACCTGACTTTCTCTCCCGAAGAAAAAGTTATGCTCAAGAAAGTTGAGAACGCTGAAACTTGGGCTGAGGTTGTTTCTCTTACAGAAGAAATCTATTCTTACTGCAAGAAGAAGCTAGAAGAACAAAGTGAAATTGAAATCGATCTTGTTGCAGGAGAAGATGATGGTGACCTTGATTCTGATGGTGATGACTTTGAAGATTTTGACGGCGACGGTGACGCCGATGAAAACGGCAAAAGTCAAGGTGCTCAACCGAGCGAAGGTGATATAAGCGGTCAGTCTGGCTACGGCAAAGGTGCTGGTGCATCCGAACGTCCGTCTAATGCTCCTCGTTCTGAAACCGATGAAACGTGGCAGAAGAAGTCCGAAGAAATCGTTTCGAACGATAGCACCAACTTTGTATATCTGACTTTACCTACTGTCAATTGGGATAAGGCTGTCAATGATTATAAAGTTGTTCTGAAAGACTGGCGTGATGAAATCGCTGGTGTTCGCAAGACCACCTACTATTCATCTAACCTTCCCAAGAATGTGTTTGACTTTGCTCGTGGTGAAATGATGAAGTGGAAAGTGAAAGAGAAAGAAGCAATCTCTTTCATGGTCAAGGAGTTTGAACAGCGTAAGGCTGCCGAACTTTATGCTCGTTTGAATGTTGCTAAGACTGGTGTTATCGATACCAACAAGCTACATTCTTACAAGTATAATGACGATGTGTTTCGTCGTTTGACTGTTATCCCGAAAGGCAAGAACCACGGCTTTGTGATGTTCATTGACTGGTCTGGTTCAATGCATTACAATCTGATGGAAACTTTGAAGCAACTCTTTTCGCTTGCGCTGTTCTGCAAGCAGATTGGCGTTCCTTTCGAAGTGTATGGCTTCAAAGATGCTGGTGCTGATAACCCCTTCTCTTATATCGGTAAGCAGAATGTGATCAAAGGTGCCCGTTTGGTGTTGCGTAACTTCCTTTCTTCTCGTATGAATACAGAAGAATTGAATTTTGCAATGTCTTATCTTTGGTGTGCTGGTCAGGGTAACTATCTTGCTTCTGATAGCATGGGTGGTACTCCGTTGAATGACGCTATTATGATTGCTCCCAAGGTTGTTCGGGACTTTACGACCCGCAATAAACTTGAAATCACTAACGTCATTTGGCTGACCGATGGTGACTCCAATGGTTCGAATGGAATTGAACATTCTACCGAACCTCGTTATCACGGTAGAGATTATAAGTCTCGTTATTTCTATGTCGATCCGACTACTAACAAGACTTATGATTGGTACCCCTTCCATTGGTCAAACACTCGTGATAACACCAATACGTTGTTGCGTATTCTGAAAGATAGCACTGGCTGTAATCTTGTCGGTTTCTTCTTGTATGAATATAACAACTTCAAACGTATTGACGGTGAGTATAATATCTCTAACGGTAACCCCGATGCCTTCATGAAGGCTCGCAAATACTGGAGTGATAACAAATACTATCCTGTTCGGAGTGCTGGGTATGATGAATACTACATTATCAATTCATCTGCCATGAAAGATACCGAGAACAATCTGGATATTGACAATACTGGTGAAAAGAAGATGACCGTCAAAAAGATGGCTTCCGCCTTTTCCAAGTTTGCTCAAAAGAAAACCGTAAACCGTGTGCTTTTGCGTCAGTTTGTGGAACGCATTGCTGGCCATAGCAAGAAAGTAGCGTAATATCAATGACTTGGGAGGGGCTTGACAATAGCCCTTCCCTATGCTATACTATGTATATAATGACAAATGTGAAAGGAACTCATATGTCTAAGGTTGATGCTCGTCAGGCTTTTCTTGATAAAGTCCGTTTTGAACTCGGCGCTGTTCGCCAGATCACCCGCAAGCAGGCGGATGAAATCGCTGCTAAGTATGATATTGCTCGTCCGCATTGGCTGTTTAACGACCCTGCTGTTCGTCTCGGTCGTGGTCTTTATGCAATCAAGGCACACGGTGCTTCTACTAAGTCCGTTGCTAAGTCTGCTAAACCCTTCCCTGATTTAGCCCCTAAGGTTGCTATTGAACCGACTGTAGCCGTTGCGATGGTTGCTCCGTCTGTTCTTTCTCATAATGCTGAACTCTCTCTTGTTCCTGAAAAGGCGACTGGCTATGTCCCGTTTGGCAACTTCCCTGATGTTCGTGCTATTATCAAGTCTCGCAAGTTTTATCCCGCTTACATTACTGGTCTTTCTGGCAACGGCAAAACCATGATGGTTGAGCAAGTTTGCGCTCAAGAAAAGCGTGAATGTGTCCGTGTCAATATCACTATTGAGACTGATGAAGATGATTTGATCGGTGGCTTCCGTCTTGTCAACGGTGAAACTGTTTGGCAAGATGGTCCGGTTATCACTGCCATGAGCCGTGGTGCCGTTCTTCTTCTTGATGAAGTTGACCTTGGTTCAAACAAGATGATGTGTCTCCAGCCTGTCCTCGAAGGTAAGGCTGTTTATCTCAAAAAGACTAATCGTGTTGTTCATCCTGCTCCTGGCTTCAATGTGATTGCTACCGCAAACACTAAGGGTAAGGGTTCTGATGACGGTCGTTTCATCGGCACCAATGTTATGAATGAAGCGTTTCTTGAGCGTTTCAGCATTACAATGGAACAAGAATATCCGTCTGCTAAGATTGAAAGCAAAATCCTTAACAATGTTCTCGGCGCTTCGGGTATTGAAGCCACTGACTTTGTTGATAAGCTAGTTACTTGGGCAGACGTTATTCGTAAGTCCTTCTATGAAGGTGCTTTGTCCGAGATTATCTCAACTCGCCGTCTCGTGCATATCTGCGAGGCTTATGGTATCTTTGGTCAGAATAAAGTAAAAGCAATTGAACTTTGTCTGAACCGTTTTGATGTGGATACAAAGAATGCCTTCCTCGAACTGTATAAGAAAGTCGATGAAACGATTGATCCGGCTCCTGTGGCTGAACAGGCGAGTGCCGACGCTACCCAAGAAATAGCGTTTTGAAATGCTGGCGTCCCGGGAACTTGGTTGTTGAGCCCGTGACATAACAAGAATACCCGTGTATAATAAAATGGTGTTGGTGGTTATACACGGGTCCTTTCCTTTCACGACCACCAACACCGATAACTTTGAATGGAGAATTATATAATGGCTACACCTCGTAAGTCTCAGATTGAAAAGATTGAAAACGTTCTACTACGATATAACACTGGCGCCGGCGTTACCGCAGATAGCATTGCCCGCATGGCAAAGGTTCCACGTGATAACGTTGGTAAGCGAGTTTATGATCTTCGTGAGTATTACCAGATTTATACTAACTACCGCAAGGTTGGTGGCAAGCGCACCGCTTTCTACCGCCTTTCACATGCATATTAATAACTAAAAAGTATGCTATATAATAGCGTGGGGGTCTAAACGCCCCTGCGCTATTCGTGTATGGAGAATAATATGGAAATAAAAATTTCAAGTGAGGAATTGAGACAAAAGAAACTGTTTATTGCCACACCTTGCTACGGTGGTCAGTGCTTCGGTCTATATGCGAAAGCCTGCCTCGACCTACAAGCAACATGTATCCAGTATGGTATCGAATGCCGCTTTTCTTTCATCTTCAATGAATCCCTAATTACAAGAGCCAGAAACTATCTAGTCGATGAATTTCTCCGCTCGGGCTGCACTCACCTACTATTCATCGACGCCGACATTCAGTATAACCCACAAGACATTCTAGCATTGCTAGCCCTTGATCGTGATATCATCGGTGGACCATATCCTAAGAAGTCAATCAACTGGTCAAACATTGTCAATGCTGTTAAACGCAACGTCGATAATGAAAAGTTTAATCCAGGTGATCTTGACGGAGTGACTGGTGACTTTGTGTTCAACCCAGTTCCAGGTACTAAGTCTTTTAAGATTACTGAACCTGTAGAGGTTATGGAAATCGGTACTGGCTTCATGATGGTGAAGCGTGAAGTATTCGAAAAGTTTGCCGAGGAGTTTCCTCATCTTCACTATAAGCCAGATCATATTGGTCAGGCTAACTTTGACGGTTCAAGATACATTCATGCGTTCTTTGATACCGTTATCGATCCTAAGTCTCACCGTTATCTTTCAGAGGATTATATGTTCTGTCAGTATTCTCGTGAAATCGGTTTCAAAGTATGGCTATGTCCTTGGATGAAAACTACGCACGTTGGAACTTACGGCTTCCAGGGTGACCTTCCCGCAGTTGCAGCACTAAGCGGTAACCTACGATGATTATAGGCCTTGTCGGGTACATTGGATCCGGCAAGGGCACCGTTGGTGACATACTGGTGAGAGATCATCAATACACCAAGTTTGCTTTTGCTGATGCTCTGAAAGATGCAACTGCCACAATCTTTATGTGGCCTCGTGGTCTTTTAGAAGGTGATAGTAATGCCTCACGGACCTTCCGTGAGAAGGTTGATCCATGGTGGTCAATGAAACTCGGATACGAGGTCACACCTCGTCTCATTCTCCAAAAAATGGGCACCGAAGCCTGCCGTAACGGTATCGCAGATAACATCTGGATCGCTGCACTCGAAAAAAGAATGCAGGGATATCAAGATGTGGTTATATCTGACGTTCGCTTTCCCAACGAAATCGATTTTGTTCGGAGTGTCGGCGGAGTGATCATTCGTGTCCGTCGGGGTGATGATCCTACAGACGAAGAACTTTCTAAGATGCATATTTCTGAAACTGCATGGAAAGGTCAGCCTGTGGATTATACCTTGGTGAATGATAGCACGATAGAGAACCTGAAAGACAATGTGAAATTCACCTTGACAGAACTCGAAAAACAATATAAGATTACACATACACTTTGATAAGGAGTATATAATGAAACTAAGTGACAATACGCTTTCTGTTCTCAAGAACTTTGCCTCGATCAATTCAGGTGTGGTTCTAAAACCAGGTAAAACACAAAAGACAATCTCTGCCGAGAAGTCTATTCTAGTCGAAGCCACAATTGAAGATAACATCCCAACAGAGTTTGGCATCTACGATCTAAACCAGTTTCTAGGTATCGTTACAACTCTAAAGAATCCTGAAATCACGTTTGGTGAAAATGTGGTTGTTCTAGATGATGGTGAACTATCTGTTAGCTATCGTGGCTGTTCGTCTAATCTTGTTATCACCCCGCCAGATAAGGAACTTGTTCTCAAGGATATCACAACCAAGTTCTCTCTACCCAACGCAACCTCACAGAAGCTAATCAAGGTTGCTACTACCATTAACCTACCTAACTTATCAGTCATTGGTAAAGACGGCGCATTGCTTCTCAAGATCCATGAGAAGGCAAACGACACATCTAACGATGGTGTTCAGAAGATTGGTGACTATGCTGGTAAGGACTTCATTGCCACATTCAAGACAGAAAATCTAAAGTTGCTTCCTGATGACTACAACGTTGAGGTTCAGGCTGGTGCTTTTGCCAAGTTCACCAACCACAAAGATACCTTAACATATTTCATTGCTCTAGAAACAAAGTAATGGAAAAGATAGCAACTCTTGCCGGTCTTGTCGTTGTATTTTTTGGTGCTTGGATAATATTATTAAATCCAACACAAAGAGAAGAACAAAATATTTGTGCTTCCGACAATGCCGTAGCAGTAAGAACATATCCTGGCCTTGTTGGTAAAGGGTATGTTTGTATTAAGAATACAGCAATTACAGAGGTGAACTAATGAGTATGATTGGACATAACCAGCAGCAGCGTTCGGTGCAGGGTCTTACAGATGAAGATCGCAAGGCATTCAAGAAGGCTATTCTTGAAATGAATGACTCCATGACCCGAGTTGGTGCAGAGCGAGAACTACAGAAAGAGATTATCACCGAGACTTGTGACAAGTTAGGTGTGGATAAGAAACTCTTTCGTCGTATGGCTCGTGCCTACTTCCGTGCGAATTTCCGTGACGAGGTTCAGGAGAACACGGACTTTGAGGAGTTTTACTCTACGGTCATTGAAAAGACTGCACCATGATAGAACTGGTGTTTGAAATCTTGGGGGCGGTGAACTTTGTCACCGCTGCCTACTATTGGATTATGGATAGGAATGACATCATGAACTGGTTGTTTTTCCTATTATGTTCTGCTATAATGTATATCAATGCAATTCGCTATAGTAAGGATGATGAATGAGTGAATACCTATATGTTGAGAAGTACCGTCCTCACAAGATTGAGGACTGTATTCTTCCTGACAGACTAAAGAAGGTCTTTCAGGAGTATGTGAATAACGGTGAGTTTCAGCATTTGCTTTTGACAGGTCCTGCTGGTTGCGGCAAGACAACTGTGGCAAAAGCATTGTGTGAGGAACTAGGACTAAACCATCTTTTCATCAATGCGTCGGATGAAAGAGGTGTCGATACTTTGCGTATCAAGGTCAAAGGCTATGCTTCTACAGTATCCTTGACTGGTGGTCGTAAAGTCATTATCATGGACGAGGCTGACTATCTTACACCAGAAGCCCAGGCTGCCTTTCGTGGTACGATTGAGGAGTTTGGTGCTAACTGTTCGTTTATCTTCACCTGCAACTTCAAAGCAAAGATCATGGATGCTATTCATAGCCGTTGTGCTGTGGTAGACTTTGCATTGAAGGGTGACGAAAAGCCTAAGATGGCTGCCCAGATGTTTAAGCGCATTACAAACATTCTGTCACAAGAAGGTGTAGAATATGACAAGCAAGTTGTTATCAAGGTCGTTGAAAAATATTTCCCAGACTATCGCAGGACTCTTAACGAGTTACAACGGCATTCTGTTTCTGGAGTCATTGACGCTGGTATTGTTTCTCAACTTGATAGCGTCCGCAGCCTACAGGAACTAATCAACGCTCTCAAGCAGAAAGACTTTACAACCATGCGTAAGTGGGTTGTAATGAACTCTGACATTGATCCTTCTCGTATCTATCGTTCTGTCTATGATAATCTATATGAGTATCTAAAGCCAGAAACTATCCCTGTTGCTGTTGTTACTCTTGCTAAGTATCAGTATCAATCTGCATTTGTTGCCGATCAAGAGTTGAACTTGGTTGCATGTCTAACCGAGATCATGATTGAATGTGAGGTCAAGTAATGGATGTGTTTCGTGATTTGATTCCATCCATTCTACAGACTAAGAAGAATGTCCTTGAGAACGAAAAGGACTATCCTGCGTTCGTTGTGAATAAGGCTATATCGTTTCATTATGATTGTGTGTTTCAGGCAAATCAGATGAATCAATACCCTAGTCTTTCCAATAACATGCAATACCAGTATTTACTAAATAGCATCAGAGGCTATAAACGCCCTTTTAGAAAATGGGAGAAGCGAGAGACCATTGAGAACTTAGAAGCCATCAAAGAGTATTATAACTACTCGAACGAAAAGGCGAAAGAGGCATTGGTTCTGTTAAACGCTACCCAACTTGAAGAAATAAGAAAAGAACTCGACAAAGGTGGCGCAAATGACAGTAAACCTAGACGACTTCGTGGAGGTAAAGTTACCTGATCCACAAGCCTTCTTGAAAGTGAAGGAGACGTTAACCCGTATTGGTGTAGCGTCTAAGAAAGATAAGACGTTGTATCAATCTTGCCATATTCTACATAAGCAGGGTCGTTACTATCTTGTCCATTTTAAAGAAATGTTTATGCTAGATGGTAAGCCAACTGACTTCTCCGAAGAAGATCATGGTCGCCGTAATACTATTGCTAATCTATTATCGGAATGGGGACTTGTAACTCTAGTTGATCCTAAAAAGAGTGCAGAGCCTTTGACACCGCTCAATAGAATTAAGATCATATCATATGGCGAGAAGCCAGAATGGAATCTAGTAGCCAAGTATTCTCTCGGTAAGAAACGCTACACAGAAGAATAAGAAAGTGAGTTTGTTATGGAAACATTGAAAGTCTATAGAACTAATCCTCAAGTAAAACTTCCTAAGAAACAGACCGATCAGTCTGCATGTTTTGACTTGGCCTTTCAAGGATATGGTAAAGCGACATACGAAGGCTATAGCAATAGTAATAAGAACTTCAAACGAACAATGAATAATCAGATTGTCATCCAACCAGGTGACCGTGTAATGGTACCAACTGGCTTGATCATGGACATTCCTGCTGGCTATTCTGTTCGCCTACATGCTCGTTCTGGTGCTTCACTAAAGCAGGGTCTTGTTCTAGCCAATGCAGAAGGTGTAATCGATGCTGATTATGTTCAAGAGGTAATGGTTCTCGTTTATAACATTTCAGGTAATGCTATTACTATTACAACTGGCGACCGTATCGCACAGGCTGAACTCGTGAAAGATGTAGAGTATGATATTGTAGAAACTGCTATTCGTCCTATGCTAAAGACTAATCGCACAGGTGGTATGGGATCGACGGGAGTGACCGATAACGGCAACTCTATCACTCTAAATATACCAGAACCTAAGATACCAGATTTTGTTAAGAAAGCAGAGCCTCCAGTCAAGAGAGGTCGAGGGAGACCAAAGAAAAGTGCCTAAAGTCCATAGAGTAGGTGATCCTAGATTGTGTGGTGCTGTAACAGTTGATACAGGACTAAACACAAAAGTTATGGTTGAAAATCAACTTGCTGCTGTTGTCGGCGGTCTTAATAATCATAACATGCTGGGTGCGCTCATATCATTATCACCAGGTAAGATAATGGTTCAGGGCATTCCTATGATCGTCTCTTTGATGGATCAAGGATCACCAGATGTTATAGGTATTATTCAGCATGTTACAGGACTGCCAACACCTGCTGGTGGTTCTCAGAAAGTAACCGCATATGGTGGTCTAGGAACATTCGGTGGTGGTCTAGGTGCATTTCAAGCATTAGGTGGTGGACTATTCGGCATTCCTAATGTTGGTGAGATCATGCAAATCGGATCACAAGTTATCGGTCAAGTAACGAGAGTTGCTAATCAAGGAAGTGGTCAAGGTGTTGTGGTAATGAATAACATGCCACCATCCGTCCAGGGAAGTATATCATCAGGAACAACTATCACAAGCGCCAATACAGGTTATAACTTCACGTTCTCTAACTATTATTCCTCTTGACAAACACACATAGTTTACTATATAATGATACAGATGGTAGCCGAAAGGTATCATCGGTTCATATCTCGCTTAATAGGAGAAACACATGACAAACTATAAGTTCAATACAGACAACTTTGGCATTCCTACTGGCCTTGCCAAGCAACTAATCGGATTTGATACCGTCCTAGAACAAATCCGTGAAGCTGCAAATGCTATGCCGAAGATCCCTACTTATCCCCCTTACAACATCAAGAAGATTGACGAAGAACATTTTGAAATCGAAATGGCGGTTGCTGGTTTCGGCAAAGCAAATCTTGATATTGAGTTGAAGGATGACACATTAACAATCACTGGTAAGCATGAAGGTGATGATAAGGACTATATCTATCAGGGTATCGCCAATCGTGCTTTCACTCGCCAGTTCACACTTGCTGACACTGTTGTTGTAAAAAATGCGGAGTTAGTTAATGGTCTACTTAAAATCGCTCTTGAACGTTACATTCCCGAGGAGAAGAAAGCGAAGAAAATCGACATCATGGATCCGTTCGGTGTGCAGGAAGCGACAAAGCAGTTTCTAACAGAAGGTGCTAAACAATGGACAGACACAATGTCTACCATGATGGGTACCAATACAGATACTAAATAACACAAACGGGAGGGGCAAGTCCCCTCCCTCTCTTTATGAGGTTATATTATGCAACTCGTGATTGAAAAGCCTGTTACCGTTATCACACCTACAATCGGTTCTCCTAAACTAAAAGACGCTATTGAGTCTGTAAAGAATCAGACTTACAAGTGTAAGCATCTTCTAGTGGTTGATGGTGAAGAATATTGGCGTTCTGCTTGTCAGTATGTTGATGAAATGAATACTGGTGGTGCCACGATGACTGTCTCACCAGAGAACACTGGTAAGACTGGTGGCAACTTCTATGGTCATCGTATCTATGCTGCATATCCACATCTACTCAATTCAGATTACATTCTATTCTTAGACGAAGATAACTGGTACGAACCAAACCACGTTGAAACTCTAGTCAAGACTATTGAAACAAAGAACCTAGACTTTGCATATTCGCTTCGCCAGATTTACGATAATGGTAGACACTTCCGTTGTAATGATAACTGTGAAAGTCTGGGTAAGTGGGAGATATTCAATTCAAGACAGTCACCACATGGTAAGCAATATCTAATCGACACATCGTCATTCTGCTTCAAGAGAGAGTTTATTCAAAAGACTTGTCATCTATGGCACTCTGGTTGGGGTGGTGATCGCCGTTATTTCTATGCCGTCAAAGAACATGCTAAGTATGATACTAATGGCAAATATACACTATGCTATCGCCTAGATGGCAACGAGGGTTCAGTAACAGAGCAGTTTTTCATTGAAGGCAACAAGACACAAGAAAACTATTACGAAGGAAAGTATCCATGGCAAAAGACATGATTATTGGTGTAGTTGATAACTACGATTGGGACAAGATTAAGTATTGGGCAAACTCTATTAAGAAGTCAGGCTTTGATGGTTACAAGGCTCTTGTTGTTTATAACATGGATGCTGCCACTGTAAAGAAACTAACAGAAGAAGATTTCATGTTGATTGGTTGTAATCAGTATGATGAGCAGACTGGATTCAAGCATGACAATTCTCGTGGTAATGTTATGGTTGATCGGTTCTTCCACGTTTCTAGTTTTCTATCGATGCTTGAACGCCCTATGGATGTTGATCGTGTTATCATCACCGATGTTCGTGACGTTGTGTTTCAGAGTGACCCAACAAACTGGCTAAATGAAAACTTTTTAAACAATTGTGATATTCTAGTTGGTTCAGAGAACATGACCTACGGTGCTGAACCATGGGGTAGAAACAATATGGAGAAGGCGTTCGGTCCTCTCTTTCTAGATAAACTGAAAGACTCGCCTATCTTTTGTGCAGGTGTTATCGCTGGTGACATGGCTTCGGTTCGTGATCTATGCATGAACATTTGGCTAGTATGTCGTGGCTTGAATCCTAATGTTGATGGGGGTGGTGGTCCCGATCAAGCAGCATTGAACATTCTGCTAGACCTAGAAGCATATCGGTATTCAACTCTATTCACTAATGCAAGCAGCGGATGGGTGTTACACGCTGGCACATCATTACCTGCTATTCAAGCTGGTTCTGGTGGCATAGGTGCTGCATATAAGATTAATCCTAATATGACTATTGACTTACTAGATGAATTAGAGTATAGTGTCCTTGAAGGTAAAGTGCAGGTATCGGGAAAGCCTGTTACAGTTCTACACCAGTGGGATCGTGTACCTGCATGGAAGTCCATTATAGAAGAAACATACGGAGCATAAGATGGCATTGACTGACGAAGATTTTATGACGATTGAGGAACTTGGCGACAAGTGGCCTTATGATTGGGTATCTACAAGAGGCCTTGCTCCGTATATCAAGCGACTAGGTGAGAATGTTGTGGGTCTAGAAATCGGTACATGTCGTGCCGAATCAACTGCATTTCTATTAGAGAAGTGTCCTAACATTGTTAAACTATACACAGTCGATCCTTATAAGGGTTACGATGACTGGAATGGTGAGATTACACAAGAGACAGTTGATCGCTTTCGTGACGTTGCTATCAAGAACCTAAAACAGTATGGTGATCGTGTGCAGATGATCCGTGAGACATCATCGGATGCTGCTACAAAGATTACTACTATTACTGATAAGGCGGAGTTTGACTTTATCTTTGTTGATGGTGATCATTCGTATGAAGCAACTCTAGCAGATTGTGAAGCATACTATCCTCTATTAAAGAAGGGTGGCTTCTTCTGTGGTCATGACTATAGTTCCATCGATGCTGTTTATCGTGCTGTCAATGACTTTAGAGAGAAGAACAAAGTATCATCACCTATCAATCTATCCACAAACTCTACTTTCTTCTGGTACAAGTAATGCGAGAGTTGAGATTAGGATTCTCTGATACCTTTACAACTGCCATAAACTTCTTTACAGAGGCATTAGGCAAAAGGTTTCAGATTGTCCGTGATGATGAAAACCCTGATTATCTAATCTACGGTGAAGGTGTATATGGACAGAACCACCGTAGGTTCGGTTCTAATGTAACCAAGATATTCTATACTGGTGAGAACTGTCGCCCACCATGGGGTGAGTGTCAGTTTGCTATGACATTTGATCATGAGAATAGCATTAGGCATTATCGCTTGCCATTATATGTTATCGATATGTGGGGTGCGGTGACTGAAGGTTGGACTGATGATTATTATCAGTTGGTCGGTCTTGAATATGATTATGAGCATGACTATGACAAAAGAAGTTTTTGCTCTTTTGTTGTATCTAATCCTAATCAACAAATGCGAAACATGGCTTTCAAGTTTATCAATGAGTATAAGCCTGTAGCATCTGGTGGACCGCATCTAAACAATCTTGGTTATGTTCTACCTAGAGACCAGTTGAGACATAAACTAAAGTTCTTAGATGACTATCGTTTCAATATCTGTTTTGAGAATGGTTCATATCCTGGATATGTGACCGAGAAACTATACAATGCTCTACAGGTTAAGACAATGCCAATCTATTGGGGCTCGGCAACTGTAGGTAGAGATTTCAATCCTCGTGCCTTTATTAATGCGTCTGATCATGGTGACTTCAATGGTTTGGTCAATTATATTCAACACCTTGACTCACCTGCTGGCAAACAAGAGTATCTAGATATTATTAGTCAGCCTGCTTTCAAGAATGATATACCTAACTGTTACACTAGCATGGAAGAACTATGCACATGGTGGGAACAAAATGTAATGGGTGCTAAATGAGATTACTATTCGTCGTTCATCGATACTATCCTTTTCCTGGCGGTTCTGAATACTATGTCAGAGACATGGCAGAGGAAATGCTAAAGCGCAAACATGATGTTACCGTTCTAGCACATGAACATAAAGGTGACCAGAATGGTGTCAAGGTATCTAATGACTATAACACCATTCTAAATCAGAAGTGGGACCTTATCATCGTTCATGGTGGTGATGTTATCTCACAGAATATTGTCCATCATAATGCTGAACAACTACAGTCGCCGGTTCTTTATCTAATCGTCAAGCCTAGTGAGAGTGGAATTTGTTACAATGGTCTAAAGTACCATCGCTTCCTTGGCTATTCAACTAGTATGGATCTAGACTTTATTAAGAAACATAATTTTACTGATAAGTCTCGCCGTGTCCGTCACGGTATCGTTCCTGAGTTGCATGTCAGAACTATTGTAGATAAGAAAAAGACCATCTTCGTTTCTGCTGGTGGATTCTGGCCACATAAGGCGATGACACCTCTAGCCGAAGTATTTACGAAAGCCAAGATTCCTAATGCTGAACTGCATCTATATGGATATGGTGAAGAACATTTAATGCCTGCCGATACCCATAATGTCAAATGCTTCTTCGGTAGAGATAAGACAGATGTTCTCCTTGCTATCAGCGGCGCCGATGCATACATTATGAACTCATATGAGGAAGGCTTTGGTCTCGTCCTGCTAGAAGCCATGATGAATAAGACTCCATGGTATGCAAGAGATATTGCAGGAGCGAAAGATATGTGCTATTATGGCACTACATATAATGATGAAGGGGAACTCATGAACCTCCTTCGGAAGCATCACAGGAACGAAAAGAAGATACTTGATGCCTATAACTATGTTATGGCTAATCACACCATTCAAGACACCTGTAATGATATTGAAGATGTTATGTTGGAGACGTTACGATGAGAGTAGCAGTTATTGGAGCAGGTGGACATGTTGGCTTTCCATTCTCTTGTGTTATAGCCAACGCAGGTCACACAGTATATGGTATCGATGTAAATCAAAATGCGGTTGACTTACTCAACAAAGGCATCGTACCATATGTAGAAGAAGGTGCTGATGATATTTTAAAAGAGAACCTAAAGGCAGAGCGTCTATTGTTCTCTACCGATTTTGACTTTATCAAAGATGCTGATGTTGTCGCTATCATGATTGGCACCCCAGTCGATGGAGAAGGCAATGCAAGGTTGGATGATCTTTTTAATTTTGTTGACCATACTCTTATTCCTCGTATGATGAAACACCAGTTGATCGTTCTTAGATCGACTGTATCACCAGGAACTACAGAGGTGCTTCGCAAGCATATTGAGAAGAAGCATGGTTGGCGAGAAGGTATAGATTACTTTCTAGTATTCTGCCCAGAGCGTGTGGTGCAGGGCAAATCTATTATTGAGACGACTAAGTTACCACAGATCGTCGGTGCTTTCAATGACTTTTCATTCAAAGCCGCTAAAGATTTTTTCAAATCATTTATCACAAACGAAATCTTCCATCTGACTCCTCGTGAGGCGGAACTTGGCAAGTTGATGACTAACATGTACCGTTATGTTACATTCGCTTTTGCTAATGAAATGTGGATGATTGGTGAAAAGCATGGAGTGAACATTGATAAGGTTATTGATGCATGTAATTATGATTATCCAAGAATGGACGTTCCTCACCCAGGACCTAATGTCGGAGGTCCTTGTCTATTCAAGGACGGTAAGTTCCTCCTTTCTGACATTCCCTTTGGCGATCTTATTAACACTAGCTTTCATATTAATGAAGGTATGCCTGATTACTTGTTTAATCGCATTAAAGATTTGCGTCCTGATATTGAAACGGTTTTGATTCTTGGTGCTACGTTTAAGAAAGATTGTGACGATACCAGAAACAGTCTTTCGTTCAAGATGCGTAAGGTATGTAAGAAGCACGGCGTTTCATCATATGTGTGGGACCCATTTGTTATGGTCGATGAACTAATGCCAGGCCCATCTGAATATGACGCCGTGATTGTAATGACACCACATAGCAGAACAAATCTGGTATGGAGTATAAAAGAGTTTAGACGAGATTGCGTTATTGCTGACGTTTGGAAGATGTTTCCAGAAAGTGAACTAAGTAATACGGGCATTTATAAAGTTGGAGATATGCTATGAAAGTTTTAGTGACAGGTTCAGAAGGTTCTTTGATGCAGGCAGTGATTCCGCTGCTACTAAAGAAGAAGTGTGTTGTTTATGGAGTTGATAATCTTGCACGATACGGTGCTCGACTTGGTATTGCTGGTGACGATTATACTTTTATCAAGTGTGATCTTACAGACGGACTTAGCGTCAATCGTCTTGTTGAACAGGTAAAGCCAGACTATATCATTCAGGCTGCTGCTACAATCTATGGTGTTGGTGGTTTCAATAAGTATTGCGGTGAAATGTATAAGGACATTACTCTACACGATAACGTCCTACGTGCCGCTGTAGCACACAATGTCAAGAAGGTGATCTACATTTCATCTTCTATGGTCTATGAGAACTGCCCACAGGAACTTGCTTATCCTGTTCGGGAAGATATTGTAGATACTAACCCAGCACCATATACCGATTACGGTCTATCTAAGTTTGTTGGTGAACGTGTCTCTAAGGCATATCTAAAGCAGCATGGTTTGAAATACACCATCTGGCGTCCATTCAACATCATCACCCCATATGAAAAGAGTGAGTCAGAGGAAGTCGGTATCTCTCATGTCTTTGCTGATTACATTAAGAACATTGTAATCGATAAGAAGAAGCCACTTCCTATTTTAGGTGACGGCTTCCAGGTTCGTTGCTTCACATGGATTGACGAAGTTGCTGCGGCTATTGCAGATCATTCATTTTCTGAAAAGACTGATAACGAGACCTACAATCTTGGCAATCAAGAGCCAATCTCTATGCGTGTTCTAGCAGAGAAGATCAAGGACATTTCTGTAAAAGAGTTTAAACTGTTCGACGATTACTTCCTACTATATGATAGCATTGGTGATTATGAGAACGATGTTAGAGTTCGTATTCCCAATGTCGATAAGGCTAAAGAACAGCTTGGTTGGGAAGCCAAGATGAAAGTTGATGACTCCGTTCGTATGTGCCTAAAGTATATTGTGGAGGGTAAATGATCCTAGATATTGGGTCGGGCCCACACCCAAAGGCCGATGCTACAGACAGAATGGATATGCACCAGTGGGCAGGCGTGACTAAGGTTCATGACCTGCGCCACGTTCCATATCCTTATGATTCGAATAGTGCTGACAAGATTTATCTTGGTGATGTTATCGAACACCTCACCAAGTTTGATGCACCCAAGGTATTGAAAGAGATACACCGTATTCTAAAGCCAGGTGGTGTATTTGAGATATCTTGTCCTGACGTTCTATGGATCATGACCCGTATTGTTCTGGGTGACTGGGACGAGAAGGCAAATGTAGATTGGCTAAGACAACATGAATATAATTGGGATAACGCCATGGACTATCTGTTCGGTGGTTGGCGTCATCCAGAAGAACATAAAATACCCGGTATGGGTCATGTCAACGGATTTTGTGAAGTATCTCTAACCTCACTACTAAAAGAAGCAGGATTCACAAGGATCTATCGTGTAGAAGATGAACGTAATCCTTATCCTGCTCGTGAAGCGGTTCTAATGATGGTAGCAACAAAATGAAAACATTTGTAGTCACGGGTTGTAATGGTTATATTGGCAGCCATATGTGTAGCGAGTTAGGCAAGTTATACAATGACTGCACGATATACGGGATAGACAAAAATGATAAGAGACATCTTAGGCATCTTTATGATTTTTATGATAATATTGACCTGGCTGTGGATCCCATTAGTCTACCTAAGGCAGACGCCATCTTTCACTTCGCCGCCTACATCAGTGTCGAGGAGGGTGAATTGCAACCCTCAAGATACTACCACAACAATGTTGTTGGATCCCTGCGGCTTATCAAACGAGCAATAGAAGAAGGCATTCCTAACTTTATCTTTTCATCTACTGCGGCCGTGTATGGTGAAGATAAGAGTGCCACATTCGGTCATCTAAACGAAGATAGACCAATGAAACCATATTCTGTTTATGCCAAGACAAAAGCAATGATTGAGCAGGTGCTTATTGATACGCCTGAAATGAATACTGCCCGCCTACGATATTTCAATGCTGCTGGTCGAGACGTTAGAGCAAATCTATTTGAGGAACATGATCCAGAAACTCACCTCATTCCTCTACTAGCAAGAAACAAAGAAGCCACTATCTTTGGTGACGATTGGCCAACTAGAGACGGTACTTGTATTCGTGATTATGTCCATGTGAAAGATATCTGCCGAGCCCATACTCTAGCCTATCGTCACATGGAACAAACTAACGAAAGCGTGGTATTCAATGTCGGTTGCGGTAAAGGATATACCGTAAAAGAAGTGATTGACAAAGCAAACAAAATATTGCATAATGGTGAAATGACTGTGAAAATTGCGGATCGCCGTGACGGTGACGTTCCGTATCTTGTTGCTGATACCACTCGTATCAAAGAAACAATTGGGTTTGATCCCGAATACTCACTAGATGATATACTGGAGTCAATGAAGAATGGATAAGTGGGAAGAACTAAAAGTATTGATGAAGGCTGACATTTCACATGCCGTTCATTATTCATCCGATCGATACTATGAGCATGGGGTGACCAAGCGTTATCTAGAACACATGGAGTATCTAGAAAAGAAAGAAAAAGAAAACGGCTTTTTATACACAGATGTTCCTGAGTTTGACAGAAAGCAATGGGACAAGATGCTAAAGAACTTAGAAGGATTATCCTAATGCATTACAAAGCACCAGTAGATTCAACACTATTCCTTCTTCGTGATGTTCTAAAGTTTGACAACGAATTAGCAGAACCAATCCTAACAGAGATTGCTAAACTATCAGAAGAAACTATCGCACCGACTAATGCGATTGGTGACATTGAAGGCTGTAAGTATGTCAAAGAAGAAAACAAAGTTAAAACTCCAGAAGCGTTCAAAGAACCGTATAAAGCGTTTGCCGAAGGAGGCTGGATTGGTCTTTCGGTTCCTGAACGGTTTGGTGGTCAGGGCTTACCTTTTACACTTGCGGTTGCAGCGAACGAGTTTGTATCCAGTTCTAACATGGCTTGGTCTCTTTTTCCTGGCATTACACGTGGTGCTATTCAAGCACTCATAGTTTCTGGTTCAGACGCACAGAAAGAAACATTCATCCCACCAATGGTGCGTGGTGAATGGACAGGAACAATGTGTCTAACAGAACCACATTGCGGTACTGATCTTGGTTTGCTAAAGACTAAAGCAGTAGATAAACATAATGGATCATATGAGATTACTGGACAGAAGATTTACATTTCTGGTGGTGAACATGATCTAACAAAGAATATTCTACACCTCGTCCTCGCCCGTGTGGAAGGCGATCCAGAAGGCGTTAAAGGTATTAGTTTGTTTGCTGTGCCAAAAGTTTTGCCTGACTTTTCACGCAACAAAGTCTTTGCTGGTTCTATTGAAGAAAAGATGGGTATTCATGGATCACCAACTTGTGTTATGAACTTTGATGGTGCTACTGGATTCCTTGTAGGTGAACGTTGCCGTGGTCTCCAGGGCATGTTTATTATGATGAATGAACTTAGATTAGGCTGTGCTATTCACGGTCTATCGCAATCGGAGTTAGCGTTTCAAAATGCCTTACAATATGCCAAAGACAGAATCCAGAGTAAGAGTGCCGTCAATCTTAGCGGTCCTAGTGTCGCTATTCTTTCACATCCTGATATTAGGCGGATGCTTATGGATGTTCGCTGCATTAATGAAGCTGCCCGTCTATTAGTATTAGAAGCAGCCATGTTGGTTGATTCAATAGAGGAATCAAAACATCTTGCCGAAGATTATGCTCATGTTATAATTGAACGTGCGGAAGATCGTCTTGGTCTTATGACTCCAGTTCTCAAAGGCGTTGTTACTGATTATGGTGTTGAGAACGCTATCAAAATGCAGCAAGTATGGGGAGGTCATGGTTATGTCCGTGACAATGGCATGGAACAGATTGTCCGTGATGCTCGTATTGCCATGATCTATGAAGGTGCTAATGGTATTCAGGCTCTTGATCTTGTTGGTCGTAAGTTGCCAAAGAACATGGGTCGTGCTGTTATGCGTTTCTTCAAAGATAGTGAAACATTACTTACAAGTTCTTATGAGCATGACATCAATCATATCGTTCAGCCAATGACACAGGCAGTAAGCGAACTGAAACAAGCAACAGAATGGTTAGCAGCAAATGGTATGAAGAATCCAAATGATGCCGGTGCAGCAAGTTATCCATATATGAAAATGTTTGGATTGGTTTTGTTAGGGTTGGCACATATTCGTATTTGTCTGGCAACCGACGACAAAGCAAGACATACTACCGCAACTTACTTTATGGAGAATGTCTTGCCAGAAGCCAGTTTCTTACTGAAAAAGATTCGTCAGGGATCACAAACAATGATGGCACTAACTCCAGAAGAGTTCTGAATGTGCTGTTTGGAGTTTAGATGTTGATTCCAGTTGTGATGACTTTTGATGTGTCTATCACAACATGAACAATAAAAAGCAGGAGCAGTTTGGAAATACTTCTTTCTCATTTCAGAGTGCTCCTGTCTCTTTTTAGGATCAGACCATGTTTCTTTATGCTTCTTTGATAGTGTTTCTCTTTTGGTGGTATCAGACCAAATCTTGGAACTTATCTTTGATCTTTCTTCCAAATACTCTGGAGTGTTTCTAATGGCCACCATGTTATCACGAAACTCTGGATCATCCCAATGTCTTTTTAGATTGTCTGACCTTAGTTTTCTTATCTCAGGAGTGTTATTGATTTTTAACATTCTGGCATAGTATTCAGGATCGGACCATCTTTCATTATTCAACTTGGTGGCAAAGTCAGATATTTCTTGTTGGGACATTTTGAGTTTTTGAGATATTCTCAAACAAGCGTATGTGTCGTTCTGGGAAAAATGAATATCGTAGTGTTCTTGGAGAGAAACACACTGGAGATTATCTATATGATTGTTGGAATGATTACCGTCAATGTGGTGTATTTCATACGATCTTCCTTGTTCATCTTTAGGAATAGGACCGTTGAAATGTTCCCATATCTTACGATAGTTGGTTGTAGTATAAATATCCATGCTGGACCTCCGATCAGGTTTAGAGTAGGTGAGGATTCCCGTCCTGCGACCTACACTTCTATTTAGTATTCCGAGGTTTTTGATGAAATCGTGGAAAGAACTTGACTTTCGAGAACAGATGATGTATATTAGACAAGCTGAGTATCTCCAAGAAAAAGGATACTTTCCCGGAATAGATCCTTTTGTAGTTGCGGAAATGTTGTATCGGAAAAGGAAT
>JACCDG010827921.1_pt1 | contig 24075 bp, 26 predicted proteins | sample 7442471 | NCBI WGS metagenome assembly JACCDG01 (sample SAMN15323444, study PRJNA562643) | freshwater metagenome | isolation source: river surface water | place: USA:Blue River Watershed | collected 2017-08-17 | reverse complement strand
TGCTCGCTACAGTGAAAAAGGCTTTGATCCCTATTCTGAGTTTTATAAAAACATGACACCTTTTGTGGCAGATCGGATGGCAAAATCCAGCACAACCCCTGAAAAAGTAGCTCAGCTGATTTTGGATGTGATTATGACTGTTCGGCCACCACTATGGATTCCTGCAACCTTTGATGCTGAGTTCTTTTATTATTTGCGCCGCATGCTGCCTCGGCGACTGCTGCATCCATTTTTATATATGTGTCTTCCCGGTGCTTCGAAATGGGGACAGACACATACACATAAAAAATATAATCACCTGGAACAATGGATTCAAAAATGGAAACGTTTTTTTAGCGCCTTTTCTTTTTCCAAAAAAAATACACAGACTTAAAATTTTATTTTAAGCTTTGCGAACAAACTCGGACTTCAGATTGATAGATCCCAATCCATCAATCTTGCAAGCGATGTTGTGCCCATCACCTGCATCCTGAAGGCGAATATTGCGCACTTTTGTTCCACCCTTCACGGCACTGGACGAACCTTTGATTTTCAAATCTTTCAGGACCACCACGGAATCTCCATCCACTAAAACCTGACCATGGGCATCTTTCACCACAGAACTATCTTCTTCCACAGCTTGTTCTGCGACGGCGGCAGAGGGAACCCACTCTTGACCACACTCAGGACAGATCCAAAGATTTCCATCTTGATAAATATGGGTCGACTGACATTTTGGGCATTGATCAGGTTGGGACATAGAGGCCTCACTTTCAGAGATCGCGTAAAAGAAACTGACAATAGAAGGATGAAGACAAAGTCTTAGCATAAAAAATCCATCCTTGGAAGGCGAAGCTTCCTTTGTGTCAGAAAACATGAAACTGAGTGCGGACTTGATTTTCTATTTCGGATATTGGAATAATTCGACTTTGGATCTTGCGAGGGAAAAATGAATCAGAATAAAATGCATTTATCGCACATTCTTTGTGCCCATAAGTTTCAGGCCGAGGACATCCTTCGACAATGGAAGGCAGGAAAGGACTTCGCCGATCTTGCCAGAAAGTTTTCCGAATGTTCCAGTCGTGATCAAGGTGGGGACCTTGGCCTTATTGATCTGCGCAGACTGGATCCCGACTTTGCCGAAGCCGCAAGCCTTCTTCAACCTTCAGAAGTATCACCGATTATTCGCACTCGCTTTGGCTATCACTTGATTTTACGCCACTGATCCTTCTTGTTTTCATTGCATCCATCATTTCCCACTGGATTTTTTTCTTTGTTTCCTGTTTACTGCTTGGATGCAAAAAACAACTCTCGCGATCGATTTTGGAACAAGCAATTCCCTTGTGGGGGCCTATCGTCCTATCTCTGACTCCACCTTTGAAAGGATTGAAGCCTTGAAGCTGGATCCATCCGCAAAGGACCCAAGCTTGATGAGGACTCTCTTGTATTTCCAAGATGCGAACACTTGTTTTTATGGATCAGAAGCCGTTCACAAGTTTATTGAAAATGATATGGAAGGACGCCTGTTTCGATCCTTCAAGTCTCAATTGCCCAACAAAAATTACTTAGGAAGCACGATTGGCAATCGTATTCTACCCTTAGAAAATATGATTGGAATTTTTCTTCTGGAGCTCAAACACCGATCGGAAAAAATACTTGGAACACCCGCAAAACGCGCCGTGATTGGCAGACCTGCTCGCTATGCTATGGATGATGTGGCCGATGGCTTTGCCTTGCATCGGATGAAAAAAGCAGCGGATTTTGCCGGGTTTGAAGAGGTGCTCTTTCTTCCAGAACCCCTGGCGGCAGCCCTTGAGTTTCGACGCCAATTGAAAGAGGAAAAAATAGTTTTGATTTGCGATTTTGGTGGGGGGACTTCGGATTTCACGTTGATGCGCATGACCCCTCAAGCCTTTCAAAAAAAAGATGTTTTAGCCATTGAAGGATGCCCCTTAAGCGGTGATGCGTTGGAAAGCGTCTTGATGAGCCATCGTTTGAATGAAAATTTTGGAGCTAAAGCCAAGTACCGCCTTCCGATGTCCAGCAATCTTCTGACCATGCCCAAATCTGTGATGGAGTGTTTAAATAAACCATCTCACATTGCTCACTTGAAAGAGCCAGCAACCTATCACTTTATCAAAGAAGTGCAAAAATGTGCGCCGAAAGATAAGGACAAAGAAGCCATCGAAAGACTGTTTATCTTGATGGAAGACCAACAAATATTTCCTTTCTTTGAAAAAATTGAGCAAACCAAAAGACAACTTTCTGATTCCGATCAGGCTCATTTTTCCTTTGATTACCCAGGCATTGAAATTGAAGATGATTTTTCTCGTCAAGATTTTGAACGTTGGAGTCAGTCCATCAAAACTGAAATCTTCAAGGCCTTGGATCTTTGTTTGCTGAATGCCCAGATCCAAGCCCAAGACGTGGATCAAGTTTTTCTGACGGGAGGAACCGCCTATGTTCCTTTTATTCGCCAAGAATTAGAACATCGCTTTGGCATTTCTAAATTATCAACAAAATCCTTCTTTCACTCTGTTCTTTCTGGACTGATCGAAAGCGCCAAGGACTGGGATATCCTGCAAGAAATGCTAGGCTAAAGACATCCCCCCGTTTTTTCAGGTCTTGTTTTTCGACTAATTTTCGACTAATAATCGACTATGGAAAAGACTCTTTTTACTTATGAAATCACTCAGAAGCTTCTGAGGAATATCAAAGATATTGCAGTTTCTTACGGCGAACTGCAACAACACCCACTTCCCGAGATGGTTTTAGCTAACTTTCAAAAGGATGCCATTGTCACCTCCGCATTTACTTCGACCAGCATTGAAGGAAATCCCCTTTCTTTAAAAGAGGTTCGACATATTTTAAAAAACAGACCCTCCAACCAAAGGGACTCGGAAACTGATGTTTTGAATTACAATGACACTTTAATTTGGGTTCAAGACCAGCTTCGACGCCCCTCCTTCCACTTCAATACTGAATTTATTCTCAAAGTTCATGAACGTCTGATGAAGGGACTTCTTCCTCCAATGAAGCTTCGCAAATTTCGAAAAGATCCCGTTTTAATCCACGACCCAAGAACAAAAAAAATTGCTTTTTTGCCTCCGGATCACAAAGATGTTCCAGACCTGATGAGCCAATTGGTCGACTTTGTGAAAAAGTCTCAAAATCATTTAGATCCCATTATCCTTGCTGGCCTTTTCCATAAGCAATTTATTGTGATTCATCCTTTTTTAGATGGAAATGGAAGAAGTGTGCGAGTTTTAACGAAAGTCCTTCTTGCTATGTTAGGCTTAGATACTTTTCATTTATTTTCGTTTGAAAACTATTATCATCAAAATGTCACAAGATACTTTCAAAATGTAGGCGCATTTGGAGACTACTACGATATATCCAAAAAATTGAATTTCACTCCCTGGTTAGAATACTTTTCAGAAGGAATTTTGGATGAACTTTCTCGTGTAAAAAAAATAATTCAGCAACAAGAAAGGTCTCCTGAAAATATTCTGACTGAAGATCACGAAAGAATTTTAAAATACCTACATAAACATGACTTTATTACCGACAGTCTGTATTCAAAAATCACAGCCCGTGCAAAGGCCACTCGAGTCCTGGATTTCAACAAACTTCTAAAGTTAGGATGGATAGAAAAAATGGGAAAAGGCCGATCCACTTACTATAAATTAAAAAAGAAATGATTTATTTATGACAAATCATCAAATTTCCCCATCAAGCATGTCATTGATTTTAGCTAGCACTTCTGTTTATCGACAAAAACAATTGAGGCAGTTGGGAATTCCGTTTCAATCAATGAAGCCTTTGTGCGATGAAGAGATTGTGAAAAATAAATTTCAACATTTGCCTGCTCAGCAATTGGCACAGCAGCTTGCTTTTCAAAAGGCATTCAGTCTTCAAAAAGAAGTTCCAAAATCAAGTGTTCTGATCGGAGCGGATCAATTGGTTCAATTTCAAGACAAAATTCTTGGAAAACCCCATACTCGTGACAAAGCCGTGGAACAACTTCTGAATATGTCGGGAAAAACGCATCAATTGATCACTGCTGTCTGTCTTCTTGAAGAAGAACAGCGTTGGGATATTCTGAATATCACCCAGCTTCGCATGTACCCCTTAAGCCATCAAGAAATTGAAACTTATGTCGACCTGGATCTTCCCTTAGATTGTGCTGGATCCTATAAAATTGAAGAACATGGAATTCGCCTTTTTGAAAAAATCGACACTCAAGATTTTACAGCCATTCAAGGATTGCCTCTATTACAGCTACATCAACTTCTACGATCGTGGAATTTCAAATTGACACCATAAAAAAAGAAACCCTACATTGTTTTCTTTTTTTGAACCAATAAATCTTTCAAAGCAATATGAGTATCAACAAGACCATAACTCCAAGCATTCTGCTTCCACCCATTCAAAGTAATGATTGTCAAAAGAACCTGTTTTTTCCCTTTATAATGATCATGAACAGCTTGAATTTTATTTTTTAATTGAAATGAATATTCTTTGGTCACTTCAAAGATCTTTTGGTAATATTTAATCTCTAAAATTTGAACTACATGATCTGTTCGCTCAATTAAAAGATCCAACTGCGCTCCCTTCATCTTCAAAGGACCAAAATTGCGAACTAAACCTTGAATTTGAAGTTGATCTTGGACCCAATCAAAATTTTTAAATACCAACGTTTCAAAACTATATCCAGCCCACGCAAACCATTCTGGTTTTTGAATCTGATGTGACCAATATTGATTCTTTTTGAGTTGAGATTGTGCCTTTTTGATGGGTCGAACCCAGGTTAAATAAAAAAGACTATACTCATCGGAAAGAAAAAAAACAGACTCCTTTTTTTTTCGTCCCACAGGAGTGCGTACCAAAACAAAATTAGATTTTTCTAATTCCATCAGACGTTTATTAAAAGTTCCTCCGGAACTCAAGCCAGTTTTTTCCAAAAGCTGGTTCACGGTCATACCTTGACGAGTTCGAGCGAGCGCTTGAACTATTTTTTCATGATCTTGATGATGATCAAATAAAGATTCAAAAACTTTTTCAAATTCATCAAACAAAGGACTATCTTCCCTGTAACATAGCTGATCAATATTTTGACTATCTGACAAAGAAGGATCCAACAAACTTAGGTAATAAGGAATACCTCCGAAACAAAGTTGAAGACGAATCACTTGCTCTGTTGTATATCGAAATTTTCTTGCCAATAAATACTCTGCCGTTTGACTTAAAGAAAATGGCTTCAATTGCATAGAAAATGTAAGTCGATTATGTAGCCCCCCTTTGGCGTTGATAATATGATCAATCATCCAAGCTGCTGACGAACCACAAACAATCAGCTTAAAATTTGGAAGATGACTCCATTCTTTATTCCAAAAATAATCCAACGCCTGATAACAACCTGATTTTCTTCCACATAGCCATGGTAATTCATCCAACCAAAAAACAAATGTCTTTTTGGATTGACGAACTTCTTTCGTAAGCAACTCAAAAGCTTCATTCCATGATTTTGGTACTGACAATGAATCACTTTTACCAAAATACTTTTGAAAACTAAGAATAAAATTAGAAAGCTGCACTTGTTTGGAAGCATCTTTTTGACCAAAAATATCGAAGGGCTGATACTCCTGAAGAGAATGGCGTAGAAAAAATGTTTTCCCCACTCGACGACGACCATAAAGGGCTATGAATTCTGATTTTTTAGAGCAAAGAAGTTTCTCTAGAGTTTTTCGTTCTTTGTCTCGAGCAAAAAGTAAAGAAGATGGTTTTTTCATATCTATAAGGATATCCAGCGGAATCTGGAATGTCCACAAAGATTTCGCTGGATATCCAAAACGATAGTCAGCGGAATCTCAAATGCTTAATGAGATTTCGCTGGATATCTTGGGCGACACCTCTGGACGTTTAGGGCCCTACCCATTCATAGTATCCACCGCTCATATTGCGAGCCTTTGAAAAACCCATTTTTCGAAGAGCAAAGACCACGGCTGCCGATCGTACCCCATGATGGGAAAGAACAATAACTTCTCGATCCTGCCTGAGCCCCAACCCCCGCAATTCCTTGATCCAAGCCTGCGCAGAAGCCCCTGCTAAAACACGACCTTTGGAATCAAAAAAATGTTCCCAAGAAATATTCACAGCGGCTATGTCAGGAATTTTTTGAGTCCACGCAGGTCCTTCTTTTTTTAAATATTCTTTTTCCGATCGAACATCCAAAAATACAGTATCTTTCAAAGTATCTCTTGGCGATGTGACGATTTTTAAAAACTCTTCTTTCGATACAAAAAGACTTTCATCCACCGAGGGACGCCAGATCGAAGCCGCAGGGCCCGCCGAAAAACTTTCCTCTGTGCTCGGAGACATGATCCACTCATTGGCATGGTGAATTTCCACATCAAAAATACCCAGAGTCATCAAGGTCCAAGCCAAGCGACCATCCTCACCTTGTCCTGCGGGACCTCGTCCAAGAATGATCACTTTCTTTTCTGGAGAAATTCCTCTACGAGCCAACATTCTGGCTAGGCCAAAGTAGTCCGTATCCAACAAGCCACGGTAAGGATCCTTCGTTTGAGAAAAGTCTTCCCAGCGCAAAGAAATGCTTCCCGGCACATGCCCCATAGAATATTCCAATCGAGGTCGTGCATCGATGAAAATCAAATCCTGCTGTTGAGGCAATAAGGTTTTCTTTTCTAAGATCACTTCTGATTTTTGCAAACGCGTGGGAGCCAACGTGCAAGAGGCCATGAATTCAAGACAAAAGCCATACCCTACTATCAAAAGCAAGGAACAGAGGCCTTTCACCGTCTTTGCTGCAAGGGAATCAAGTTGAATCTTCATCCTGAACATAAGGCCCCCATCTGGAAAAAGTTGGACAAAAAAATTCATCCAACTTTTTCAAATTGAAATATCGGTCAGATCAAAGCTCTACTTTGTGGAAACTCCGCTGCCTTGAAATTTCATTGTAGGAAATAAAATAATGTCGCGAATACTTGGGCGATCGGTCAGAATCATCACGATACGCTCAATCCCTAAACCAACTCCACCTGTTGGAGGCATGCCCATATCAATGGCAAGAAGAAAGTCTTCATCCATGGGTTGAGCTTCTTCATCCACCACACGCTTCGCTTCCTGTTCTTGCAAACGCGCCCGCTGATCTTCGGGATCATTCAGTTCCGAATAGCTGTTTCCAATTTCCATGCAAGCCGCAAAAGGTTCAAAACGTTCGACCAAGCCCGCTTTCAAGCGATGTTTTTTCGTCAAGGGAGAAATCTCCATGGGATGATCCATCACAAAAGTGGGTTGCCAAAGATGTTGTTCCGCCGTCAACTCAAATAATTCCATCATCATCTCGCCGCGAGAATAGGCTGTCTCTAAATCAGATCCATGTTTTTTTAAAACCTGAAAAAGTTCGGCATTGGAAATCGTCTCTGGATCAATGCCCGCATATTCACGAACGCCCTCTTCCACCGTCAAACGACGCCATGGAGGAGTAAAATCAATTTCTTTTCCTTGATAAGGAACTTTGTAACTTCCCGTGATCGTCAAAGCCAAATGACTGACAAGTTCTTCAAATTGCTTCATTTGATAATTGTAATCCGTGTAAGCTTCGTAAAATTCCAGCATGGTGAATTCGGGATTATGAGATCGATCAATCCCTTCATTGCGAAAGTTTTTTCCAATTTCATAAACCTTTTCAAAACCACCCACAATCAAACGCTTCAAATAAAGCTCGGGAGAAATTTTCATAAAAAGTTTCATATCCAAGGCACGATGGTGAGTTGAAAAAGGATGAGCGGCCGCTCCACCATAAATGGGCTGCAACACAGGAGTTTCAACTTCCAAAAATCCACGTTGATCTAAAAAGTTGCGAATTTCCTTGATGATCTTTGAACGAGTCAGAAAAACTTTGCGAGAGTCCTCGTCGGTGATCAAATCCAAATGACGGTGACGGTATTTAATTTCCACATCGGCAATGCCATGAAACTTTTCTGGCAAAGGTTCAAGACCTTTGCAAAGCACAGAAAAATTTTTCACGTGAAGACTTAATTCTCCACGCTTTGTTTTAAAGACGGATCCCTGCACTCCCACAATGTCACCAAGATCGATCAAATCAAAGGCCTTGCGATCCATTTCGGAAAGCTCTTCCACTTTCACATAAACCTGCAAGGTCCCAGTTTGATCCTGAATATTGAAAAAGCTGGCCTTCCCCATGGATCTCATCGTCATCAAGCGACCCGCCACTTGGAAACTTTCACCTTCCACATGATCCCCTGGCTGCAACTTATCCTTAAAGCGCAGAACAAGTTCTGACAAAGAAGCATTTCTTTCAAAACTATAAGGAAAGGGATTGATCCCCTGTTCCTTCATGGCATGAAGTTTTTTTCTTTTTTCGGCGCGCAAGGGGTTATCATTTGGATCGATCATGTCACGTTCTTTCTTCGTTATAAATTATCTTAAATTCTTACCAGCAAAAACATCCTGAACCTTTTTCAAAAGATCGATACCTTCAGCCTTAGGACGTTGGAAAGCATTGCGCCCCATGATGCTTCCAAAAGCACCACCCTGAGCCAACTGTTGCACTTCTGCTAAAATTTCTTCCGTGCCCTTCGCTTCCCCACCGCTGAAAATCACAATGCGCTTTCCAGCAAAGCAAGCATTCACAACATGGCGAGTACGATCTGCCAAAGTCGCAACTTTGATACCTTGAGCTTCATAAACCTTTTTCGCAGCATCTTGTTCCAAATGTGCAGTTGGAGGCTTCACTTTGATCACATGAGCTCCCATCTGAGCTGCCACATGAGCCGCGTAAGCAATCACATCAATGCCTGTTTCACCATCTTTTGAAAGTTGTTCTCCGCGAGGATAAGACCACATCACGACAACCAATCCTGCTTTTTTCGCTTCCGCAGCAGCATGACGAATTTCTTCGTACATTTCTTTGCGATGGGCACTTCCTGGATAAATTGTGAAACCAATTCCAGCACATCCCAAGCGCAAAGCATCGTCCACTGAAGATGTCAAAGCACTGATCGGACTTTTTGTTCCATACAATGTATCTGAATTGTTAATTTTAAGAATCAATGGAATTTCGCCGGCAAACTCACGGGCACAGGCTTCGATGGCTCCCAAGGGGGCAGCATAGGCATTGCAACCTGATTCAATGGCCAACTGAAAGTGATAAGCAGGGTCATATCCATCTGGATTTTTTGCAAAGCTGCGAGCTGGTCCATGCTCAAATCCTTGATCCACAGGCAAGATCACCATCTTTCCTGTTCCTGCTAAACGACCATGATTCAGCATGCGTGCTAAGTTTGTAAGAACGCCCACATTGTCAGAACCATACCAACTTAAAATTTCGCGCACTCGAGGTGTCATCCGTGTATCCTTTTCTAGGGTTGAGACCAAATACCCTAGAAGGGTCCTATTTCGAAATCAAGCTTTTGTGCGCCAAAACTTTAGCAGAATTTAAACAGCAACAACTTCCACGATCTCTGGAATGGCCTGCTTCAAACGAACCTCAATGCCTTCTTTCAAAGTGACCTGACTGCTTGCACAACCTGAACATGCACCTTTCATGTGCACATAGACGATCTGATCTTCATATTTGTAAAAAACAATGTCTCCACCATCTAATTGCACCATGGGACGAATTTCTTGAATCAAAATTTGCTTAATTTGACGGACAACTGGAGTATCGTCAGCAGAATCTTCTTCCATTCTTTGTTGAAGAATTTCTGGCTCTAAATAAAAGGGCTGACCACTTTCCAAATGCTCTTGAATAAGACCGGCCAAAGGCTCGGCCAAGACATCCCAATCTACCCAGTCTTGTTTCGTCACAGCCACGAATTGAGGACCAATCAACACACCACTCATCCAAGGAAATCCAAAAAGCTTACTGGCTAAAGGAGATGATTGAGTTTCCTGCACAGAGGTAAACTCCTTCGTATCTTCCACCACCGTGACAGGCAAAAGAAATCGCAAGGTGGCTGGGTTGGGAGTATTTTCGAATTGAACTTTCATCGACATATTGAAGCTCCTTTTAAATACAAGATAAAGATCCGCTTCTTCTTAAGACAGCACCAGGGGTTTGGCAAGAAATGGCAGAACTTTCTCACCCGTCATTCAGTTTCGAGCAGCGTCTTTTTTCCTGAGATACAAGGTTTTTTCCACCTTTGCGATCACTTCGCCTTCAACGTCAGTGATCGGAAGAGTGACCTTCCAAAGCACCTTGGGCTCGGCATCCAACCTGTGACGTAGTTCCTGCAAAACCTGCTCAGACAGCTCAAATATCACGCGCACATGGGAACGACCTGGCTTGATAAAATCAATGGAGGCCGCCTTATCCCAGACAATGTACTGACGTCCCAAATTTTTCATCAACATGACCATAAAAAACGGATCCGTCATGGCAAACATGGAACCACCAAACAAGGTTCCCACATAATTAGCATTCCACCATCGAAGCTTTAAATGCACTTCCACTCGACGAAAATCTTTTGAAATCGAATGAATTCGAATCCCCGAAAAGAAAAATGGAGGCCAAAAATTCCAAACGCCTAATAAATAATCTCGCCACTTCATTGCCTGCAATCTTAAGCTTAGCTTTTACAAAAAACAATCCTCAGGGCTCCACCCCCAGGGACCGCGTCATTTTCAATCGATTTTCATCTTCCCAAATTTTCGGGAAGACCACTGACAAGATCGATAGAATATTGTTGTTCTTATCCCCATTCGCTTCATGTCGACCTTGAGGAGGACCCCCATGACTGTTTGCCAACTGACATTTCAAAATCCCAAAGGGATCATTCATGCCCTGAAGGGACCTGATGAGCTTGTTGCGCGTCTCCATGAGTTAGGCTTGCATCCTGGACTTGAAGTCATATTCAAAGGACGTGCTCCTTTTTCAGGTCCTTTGCTTTTACAATTGGAAACAACCCTTTTTGCTTTGCGTGAAGATGAAGCCGCCTGCGTGGAGATCCTTTAATATGTCACAACAAAAACCTATTGCTTTGATTGGTGCCCCGAACTCCGGAAAAACAACTCTTTACAATTGGCTGACGGGCAATCGATCGAAAACAGTCAACTACCCAGGCGCCACAGTCGAATATTCTCTGGGACAGTTGGATCAACGATGGAACAAAGATTTGTTGGTGATGGACACTCCCGGCACCTATTCTTTATTTCCCAAAAGTGCGGATGAAGAAGTCACCGAAAAAGCTCTTTATGAACATCCTCGATACGGCGCCGTTGAAAAAGTTATTTTGGTGGTGGACTGCACACAGCTGAAGCGCCATCTTGTTCTTGTTCAACAATTAAAAGCTGCAGGTTTTTCCTTTGTCATCGCCTTGACGATGAAAGATCTTTTGGAAAGAAAAAATATCCCTCTGGATGCAAAAAAATTATCCCAGGTTTTAGATGTGCCTATCGTTCCTATTGATGGACGTCACGGACTTGGAGTGCGTGAACTGATTCAAATTTTAGAAAAAATGCCGGCCCAATCCGGAAAGAAAATTCAACCATGGTCTGAACAAGATTACCGACAGGTGCATACCCAAATTCAAGAAATTTTGAATCAAGTTTTGTCATCAGCACAAAAAGATATGTTGAAAGTTGTCGAAAAAACTCAGCGCTTGGATCGCTTGCTTTTGCATCCTATTTTCGGAGCCATTCTGTTTTTTGGAATCATGACAGTTCTTTTCAGCTCGATTTTCTGGATGGCTTCTCCGTTTATGGAAGCAGTGAATTTTGGAACAGACCATCTTGTCAGTTTTGTGGCTGATTTAGGCCCGGGGCATTTATGGGCAAACTTTTTAGCCAATGGAGTTTTAAAACCCTTCGGTGCTATTTTTGTTTTTGTTCCTCAGATCTTTATTCTTTTCTTAGGTGTTGGACTCTTAGAAAGTTCTGGTTATCTGGCCAGAGCCGCGTCCATCATCGATCGCCCCTTTTCCAAACTTGGTATGAGTGGAAGATCCTTTGTTCCTTTGCTTTCTGGATTTGCCTGCTCGGTACCAGCCTTGATGGCCACTCGAAATATTTCTTCAAAAAGGGACCGATGGATCACGGGCTTTATTATTCCATTGATGACTTGTTCGGCTCGCTTACCTGTTTATGCTTTGCTCTTGGCTTTTTTATTTAAAGATGGGCCTGCTTGGAAAGCAGGACTTGGTTTAGCTTTTTTATACATTGGATCTATGTTTGTGGGTGCTTCCGCGGCGTCCATCTTAAATAAGATTCTTCCCAAAGAACGTCACAGTTTTTTTATGATGGAGCTTCCTATCTATCGTCGACCTCAAGTGAAAGTGATCTTGAGACAATCCTTTTCCCGCACAGTCAGCTATATTCGCAAAGCTGGTCCAGTGATTTTTCTTTTTGGCGCTCTAATTTGGGCGGGAACAACTTTTCCCCATTACTCGAATGAAAACTCGGCAGAAAAATTGGAAAGCAGTTATCTGGGACAAGTCGGTCAAAAAATGGAACCACTGTTCCGACCCATGGGAGTGGACTGGAGAGCTGGCGTAGGGCTTCTTTCCGCCTTTGCTGCAAGGGAAGTTTTTGTGTCTTCCTTGGCTGTGATGTACAACATCGACACTCAGGATGAATCAAAAAGAGACGAATCTCTTTTAGGAGCCATGCAACAGGCGAAGTTTGAAGATGGAACTTTTATCTTTACCTTCGCCAGCGTGATGTCCTTAGCTGTCTACTTTATGATTGCCCTGCAATGTCTTTCAACTTTTGCGATGACCATTCGAGAAATGGGTTCTGCAACATTTGCTTGGACTCAACTGATCAGCTTAAATCTTGTGGCCTATGCGGCCGCGGTATTGACCTTTCAGCTTTTGTCGAGATTTTCATTCTAAATTTTGACCTTTATCTTTCGGCGCGAAGCCTTCTATGTCAGAAATTGCAAAATGCTCCATTTTAAAATCTTAAAGGTCTCTTATTGAACAACCCGACTCAGGTCTGGTTGTTTTTTTCGTTCTTTTTCCCGAGAAGAATAGGAGATTTTTCATCGAAAACAAAGGAGTCGCAAAACATGAAAGTTCACAATCTACTCTATCGGAAAAACCAATGGAGCTCTTCATTTCCCACACAGCTCGATTCGGAAAGAACTTTAATTTTTGTTTTTGCAGACCCAAAGCGAAAAGACTTTTCTCCCTTGAAAGATTTAGTTCAACACTTTCCAAAATCTATGATCGTTGGTTGTTCCAGCGCGGGTGAAATTCACAACGAATATGTTTATGATGAAAGTCTGAGTGTTTCCATTTGCTGCTTTGAAAAAACAAAGTTGAAAGTTTATGAAACAAACATCCATCAAGCAGAAGACTCTTTTTTGGCTGGAGAAAACATTGGAAAACAACTTCTGACAAAAGATCTTCAAGGTATTTTTCTTTTATCAGAAGGACTGACTGTCAATGGAACCGAGCTTACTCGCGGAATCAATTCGGTTGTTCAAAAAGATCATGCTGTTGTGATCAGTGGCGGGTTGAGCGCCGATGGATCGAGTTTTCAATCCACCTATACGATTCATGGTTCCGATGTTCGTAGCCACCGAGTTGTAGCTGTGGGATTTTATGGCCATGAGATTCAAATTGGAACAGGTTCTTTTGGAGGATGGGATGCCTTTGGCCCCCTTCGAACGGTGACCAAATCCAGTGCCAATGTTTTGTATGAATTGGATGGAAAACCTGCCCTGGAATTATATAAGCAGTATCTAGGCCAAGAGGCTGATAAGCTTCCAGGGTCCGCTCTTTTATTCCCTCTGTCTATCAGCACAGGAACCCGCAAAAACATTGTTCGCACCGTTCTTGCCGTCAATGAAGCCGAACAATCCATGACCTTTGCTGGAGATATTCCTCAAGGTTCCTCTGCTCAATTGATGAAGGCCAATTTTTCCCATCTTGTGACTGGTGCTGAAAATGCTGCCATGTTTGCTGGAAAAAACCTGGATAAAAATGAAGCGTGCCTGGCAATTGCCGTCAGCGGCGTAGGACGCCGCCTTGTCTTGGGAGAAGCCATTGAAGACGAAACGGAAGCTGTAAAAAATATCCTGCCCAAGGGCACACTGGTTTCTGGATTTTATAGCTATGGGGAACTTTCTCCGCATGGAGAATACGGATGCGACTTGCACAATCAAACCATGACTTTAACTGTGTTTCAGGAAAAGAAAGCCGCTTAATTGATGAAGAATCCTCGTCTGCTCCGCTTACTTAAAAAAATGGGATTTTCCGAAAAGGAACTTCCCCATTCTCTTTCTCAATGGGAAGAGTTTTTAATTCATGTTGAAAAGAGTTATTCGGAGTCCGAGGAAAATCGCGTGCGACAAGAAAATTTGATCAATGTTGCCACATTGGAAATGAATCGTCTTTACCGAGAACTGGAAGAAAAATCACAGGCTGAACTTGCCGAGTCTCGAGCCAAATCTTTAGCCGCAGCGAAAATGGCAAGCCTTGGAGAAATGGCCTCAGGTGTGGCCCATGAAATCAACAATCCCTTGTCCGTCATTCAAATGAATGCTCAGCATATTCTGAAACGCATTCGCAGTGATCATCCTGAAATTCCAGACATGGAACAAAGGCTTGAAAAAATTCTGAAAACAACTCAAAGAATTGAAAAAACAATCAAAGGACTTCGATCTTTTGCACGAGACGGCGAGAAAGATCCATTTGATATCGTCCCATTGCGCTCCATTGTTGATGATACTCTGGAACTCTGTGCCGCACGATTAAAATCCCATGATATAGAGCTACGAATTTCCAACCAACTGCCAGATATCGAAATCGAAGCCCGACCAATTCAATTGAGCCAAGTTCTTTTAAATCTTTTGAATAATTCTCATGATGCGATTTTAGAATTACCTGAAAAATGGATTGAACTTCAAATTTTTCAACAGAATGAGATGATCCGTATTCAAGTAACGGATTCAGGATCTGGAATCCCCATGGTCATTCAAGAGAAGCTGATGACACCATTTTTTACAACCAAGGAACCTGGTCGAGGCACAGGACTTGGTCTCAGCATCAGTAAAGGGATTATCGAAGCCCACCATGGACAATTTTGGATTGACAACGAATGCAAAAACACACGTTTCTGTATAGATATTCCCGAACGTCAATCTTCTGCACAAACAAAAAAGAAGGCCTCGTAATTTCCACAAGGCCTTCTTTGAAAAAAATCAAATTTATAAACTTACTGTGTTTTCTTTTTGAAGCTGGATGTGAAGTTGTTCATGGCAATGAATAAACTCCCGAGGCAAAGTATTTTCAAAAATCTGAAAGAACTCTCTGTGAGATTGCATTTCCTGGGTCCAAGCAAGATGCGACAAACTCATCACTTGGTCAAACTGTGCCTGAGAAAAGTTGGTTCCTTCAAAATCCATATCTTCATAGCTGGGTGAAAACCCTAAACTTGTTCGAACTGCAGAAGCTGTTCCTTCCAATCGTTCAAACATCCACTTAAGGACTCGCATATTGTCCCCAAATCCCGGCCATATAAATTTTCCTTGAGCATCTTTACGGAACCAATTCACCATAAAAATCGAAGGCAATTTATTTGTTTTTTGAGCAAAACTTAACCAGTGTTGGAAATAGGTACCCATATTGTATCCACAAAATGGCAACATCGCCATAGGATCCCTACGCACAACACCAACTTGTCCCGTCGCTGCGGCTGTTGTTTCAGATCCGATGGTCGAAGCAAAATACACTCCATCCAACCAATCTTTCGCCTGAGTCACCAAAGGAATTGTGTCAGCGCGACGACCTCCAAAAATAAAACCTTCGATGCTCACGCCTTGAGGATCTTCCCAAAGTGGATCAATGGAAGGACATCGAGCTGCTGAAACAGTAAAGCGTGCATTGGGATGAGCAGCTTTGCGACCGCAATCAGGAGTCCACTCCTGACCCTGCCAATCTGTCAATTTCGCTGGCAAGGTCTCGGTCATGCCTTCCCACCAAACATCGCCGTCCTCGGTCAAAGCCACATTGGTAAACAATGTATCAGATTCAATCGTCTTCATGGCATTGAAGTTTGTTTTGTAACTGGTGCCAGGTGCCACACCAAAAAATCCAGCTTCTGGATTGATGGCGCGCATTTCCCCGCGGTCGTTCAATTTGATCCAAGCAATATCATCCCCAATAGTGCTGATTTTCCATCCATCCAAAGCTGGAGGAGGAATCAACATCGCAAAGTTTGTTTTTCCACAAGCTGATGGAAAAGCCGCTGCAAAATATTTTTTCTCTTTTTTCGGAGACTCAACGCCGACGATCAACATATGTTCCGCCAGCCAAGACTCATCTCGGCCCATGGTGGAGGCAATACGGAGAGCAAAACATTTTTTACCCAACAAAGCATTGCCACCATAACCACTTCCAAAGGACCAAATTTCGCGAGTCTCAGGATAGTGAACAATGTATTTTTGGTCTTTATTGCATGGCCATTTTAAATCCTGCTGACCGGCTTGCAAAGGATAACCTACCGAATGAACACAGCGAACAAAATTTCCATCGGAGCCCATCGCTTGCAAAGCCGCTTGCCCCATTCGAGTCATACGTTTCATATTCACGACAACATAAGCAGAATCCGTAATCTCAACTCCCAGTTGTGAAATCGGCGACCCCACAGGCCCCATGCTGAAAGGAATCACATACATGGTGCGACCACGCATACATCCTTGAAAGAGTCCTGAAAGAGTTTCTCGCATCAAAGATGGATCCTGCCAATGATTTGTAGGACCCGCATCTTCTTTTTTTTCAGAGCAAATAAATGTACGATCCTCCACACGGGCCACATCACTTGGGTCAGAACATGCAAGATAACTATTGGGACGTTTGGCAGGATTCAAAGGACGCAAGACACCTTGTTGAACCATCTGTTGCAACAACATCTGATCTTCCTGCTCTGAACCATCACACCAAAAAATTTGGTCTGGTTGAGTTAAGGAAGCTATTTCAAGAACCCATTCTTGAAGCTTTGGATGTTGAATATTCATTGTACAATGGGTTTGAAATTTCATGCGATCCCCCTTTAGATTCAAATGAATGATAATTGGGAAAGATCTGACCTCGATTTTGACAAAAACGCAAGACTGGTCGCTTCCAAACTCCGTCAAGGAAACAACCAGCTTCTATCTTATTTGGATCGAGAAAATGCTGAAGTCTTAGGCGATGTGTCTTTTTTGTCCTTCGAAGGTGACTCTGAATTCCCGCCCTTCTCAGGATCTTGATCTTCTGACGTTGGTGGAGGCACCACCGGCACCCATTTCCAGGATTGCTTTTCAATATCCGTCAGCCAGTGCAAACGTGGCCCATAGGCCCCCATTTCTCCGAAGATCTGAACCATCCCTTCTGCCCAAGAAACCAAGACAAGCCCCGCATTGCGCCCCTGATCCGAAACATAGTTTTGAAACCAATCCGTCACATCAAAACACAAATGCATTTTCAATTGGCAAGATTGAAACAATGTTTTTTCTGGTTCGGGTGCACTCACCGAAAAAGAGGCTTCAGTCTTTGCTGTGGCCGAAGGAGCTGAGATCAGCTTCGGAACAGAGCAGGTCATAGGATCAAAATCCGACCCTGCAGACCAATCCCCTCCGTGGAAGGGATGGGCTTTTTTCCAAGTTGCCATCATCATCCAATTTGTTTTTAAGGCACAGACCTTCAAACTGCTAAGAGCTAAATCTCTTTGTTGAGTATTCGCTAAGGACACTCGTAAAATCACAGACCCGGAACTTTTATCTTTCAACAAATCCTGTTCAAAACTTTCATACTTCATCAAAAGCCTCGACTTCTGATTCAAAGGATAAACATCTTGGGAATAAGTTTGAATGTCTTGTGGATTTTCAATGTCTTGATGAATCAGCTTGATGGCATCCATCGATCGAACAACTTCTTTTTTCTCCACAGTATTGGAAGATTCTAAACGATAATCACCGCTACAGCCCATCTGACTTAAAATCAAAAATGGAAAGAATGCTATGGAAATATTTTTTTGGAAAAGCTTATATTTTTTCATGAGCGACCTACCTTAAAAACTATATGAAATTTGTGTTTGAAGTTGCTGAGTTCCAAGCCCTTTTTGTAGGACATTCGCCAAATCATCATAACTGTAACCGGCGGTTCGATCGATGATGGTTTTTGCTAAGACGGCCACTCGAAATCCCTGGTAATTGTAGGCAAGTTCGGGACCTGCGCTCAGCAATCGAAATTTGGCACTTCGATATTCAAAATTTCCACCCTTCATTTCATATCCCTGACTCTGTGTCAGATCTAAAATTCCACCCAATTGGAATCCCTTGAAATAAGCCCCGGCACGAAGAACCACATCTAAGCTGCTTCCATAGTTATAATGATATTCAATACGTCCAACTTTCTGATCTGTCGTGCTGCTGGCTGTGTATCCAAGGCGATTTTCAATGTAGAAAAATGAAACTTGACGACTCAGACTTAATCCCACAGATCGTAAATCACGAGTCAGAGGAGTGGACTTGATTTCATCATCTGCAAGACTGACACTGGAAAATTCGATCCAAGCATCCAAATCAAAATCTCTATAAGTCACCAATCTCTTACGCGCTGAAAGCCTGAGAGGACCCATCACTGAATTCTGCTGATCTCGATTCAAATAGTTGAGTTCAATTCCAATTCCTGTCGTGTCATAATCATCGCCAAAAGGGTGTAAAAAACTTTGCAGAGAATGCATCGAACTGATGGGCATCAGAGACTGTCGATCTTTTTGCGTGAAGCTTGTCCCTGTGTACAAAATTTGACTGGGTCGTTCCAGGGTACGTGAAGGCTTTGCAGAAGATAAACGATTCACTCCAAATACGGCCTCATATTTCTGAACATCGGCTTGATCGGATTTTTGAATCCAAGTTTTTGTGATTTCACGGACACGATCCGTGGATGCTTCTGGAGCTGTCAGCGACAAAGTGATCTCTGAAACGGCTTTTTCATTTTCGCGAACAGAGGCTGGAAGAGCTCGATGAAGTGCTTCGTGAATGTGCAAAGCCACCAATTGATTCGATGTTAAAGATAAAGCGATGGGAAAGAATCGTGTCGCAGCCGCTGGCTCTGCAAATGTACGAGCATAAATTTTCTTTCCATCTTCCGAAACATCAAAGCCTTTTTCTTGATGGGGATCCGCTGGGACATCTTTGCTTGCTAAGAACAAATCTGATTTTTCAAGTTCCTTCTGCAGACTTCCCAATCCATCAATTCCCTGAGTGTTTAAGTTTTTTAAAATCTGCAAGGCTTGTTGCCGAGTCTCAATCAAGACTCCGGATTTCACTGTGGATAAATCTTCTAAATCTTGTCCCTCATCTGCATTTCCTACCCGGGTCACGCTGGCATGGGAAAGACTTGCTAAGAAAATAAATATCCAGCAAAACCTGCGTGCCAAATTTGTTTGTTGAACCATCATAAACTTTCTCCTTCACTGATCGGAAAAAAGGCAACCTCAAGATGGAAGACATCGTCACCGTTTTTTCGATAATATTTTTGAATCATACGTTCTTGAAATTCGCGAATATCCATTTTCATTTTTTGCAGATCATCCCAATGACAGGCCATTGAGACTCCGCTGATTTCGCGCTCCTGCGGTCCGTGCAATTGCAAGGATTGAACAGCCTTTTCTAACATCTGTGTATGATACTGCCGTATCGCCACATAGGAATTGGCCTTCTCACTCATCACATAATCTTGATTGGCAAAAGCTCCATTTTCACTCAAAGTCACACACCCGATTTGAATCAATCTTTCCATGGCCATTTTCGCCACTTGCTCTTGAATCCTTAGGCGTTGTGCTATCCACTTGGCATTCCATTGAAAGCCTTCACAATCCATCAGATTCAAAATCGCAAAGTGCTCCCACTGGGAAATCAGCTCAAACTCCTGTTGGTTCAACTGACGAATCTTTTCGATCGCAGAGACTGACTTCTGGATGTCGGTCGAAGAAGTATGTCTTCCCGTCAGCGACTGATACCATTGTGATTTTTCCTGTTCAGAAGCTCCTAATCTTGCAGAAATTCTTTCAATCGTCTTGGGAGTGATCCCACGCACACCCTTCATCATTTCAGAAAGAGCACCCGGGCTGATTCGTAAAAATCGAGCAAATGCCCTGAGCGAGTATTTGGGGTTTGTGCGCATGCGAGCTTCAAGCTCCTGTTGCAATCGTGTTTGAAGTGTCTGTGTTTCCATGGGCTGAAGTTAAATGGAATTCCAAAAAATGAAAAGCAGATTTGGAACATAGTGTTCCAAAGTGATGGAACACTTGAACGTTGAAGGTCATACCCTTCAACTCACCGACAAAAGTCAACGAGCAACACCCAGCTGCCATGCAAGTATCTCCTTTAAATCTCAGAAGATTTTTTCATAGGTCTTTCTTGCCCTATCAGCGTCAAGCCTCAAGACGTGACTATACTTTTGACAGTTTTCACTTTATATTTTTTTCAAAGTTCGAACAGGTTTCGAACAACAAAAAGGAGAGTTTATGAAAAAAATGATGATGTCTATGGCTATCGTTTTGGGATTGATGGGCGCAGGTTGTGCACATATGTACAAAGGCCATTGTGGAGAATGCGCAAAAAAAGAAAAATGTGCTGAGTGCGAAAAAAAATCTGATTGCAAAGGTGAATGCGATAAAGATGCAAAAAAAGATGAAGCTAAAAAATAGTTTTATTCTTTGATCTCTACGATTTCATATCCATAGAATCAAAAACGAAAAAGCCTTAGATTCATATTCTAAGGCTTTTTTTATTTCCCTGCTGGCACAAAAAAGCATGCACTCGGTTTTCAAAAAAAGAGAGGCCTTCATCTTTCTAAAATATAACGGATTTGATTTTTTCTAAGAATAAAAGACTGAATCGATTGGCCGCTAAGTACTCTTGATTAAAAATTTGCTTTTTGACATCATTATAATCCACACGAGCTTTTCCCATTCGAATGATGCAATTTTGGTCGATCAGCTCTGAAAACTGAATCAAAGATGATTCTGCTGGGATTTTTTCCGCGCGAGGTTTATTGGGAAAACCCTTCTGATCCGCTTGTTCATGGGTCGAGATAATAATTTGTTTGACGTTTTCAGGAATCGGTAAGCGACGAGACAATCCCTTATTCAAGCTGGACAAAGGATGCCTTTCATACTCAACACGTTGTTCATCTTTCAGTTTCATGGACTCGATATTTCGCAAAATCTTCGTTATTTTGGGATCCAAATCAATCAAAGCCACATCTGCAACCAGTGCTGAAATCATCACATCTTTGGGTTCCCCAATACCTGACATCAATGAGAATAAACCTGCGTAGGCGGCAATGGCGGGTGCTCTTTCAATACTTCCAAATTCTCCAATGGATGAGTTATTGATAATTTCCCAGGCTTCTCCGACAGCTCCCAAACTCATGATAACGTCGCTGGCCAAAGTCGAACAACGTTCATACAGATCTTTCCCTGCTTGAAAAGATGCGTACTCACTTTGATCCGTCAATAACATTACCAACTGAACATAGGTGTCACAAAAGGTCAGAAACTGGGCTCGGCATCGACTCTTCAAACCGGCGGCGGTTTTATCTTGGTAGGTATCAATGTATTTACGATACTTATCCAAATCTTCTCGTCGAATATAGACTTCTCCAACGGACTCTAATTTCGTACGACGACTTTCATTCAATTGAACTCCACGAATCACCACAGGCAAAAACTTTTGATTCAGTGGCATCAGATGATACACAGTGAAAGGAATCTCGGTATCAACTTTCAGCTCTGCAGACTTGATGGGTAAATATGAAGCGCGAACTCGCTGACTGGCAACATATTCCAATTTACTGGTATTTAATAATTCATCTTCAAGGATAACAATGTTCGCACCAGATTTTTTAACAAAACTTGCCACTTCCGGAGGTACTTTGCGATCCACAACGATCATGATAAATGCATCTTTCAGGATTTGACGAATGACTTGAACCGTTCCCGCAGATTCTTCTTGCGAGGAATGAACGGCTGATAACATCACAAATGGAACTTGGTCGTAATTTTCTGAATGTTCAGCAAATTTTTCAATACTGAACTCGAAAGACATTTTATAGCCAAATTCTTCGCAACACATTTCACAGCGACGAAGAACTTCTTTTTCTTTTTCTAAGATTATCGCTAAAAACTCTACCGCTGCCATACTCAACCTTGCTGATCTTCATCCATGATCAGTACTACCCATTAGGATTTAACTTGCAGTGTCTGCTGCTTTTTGATTTTTCTCAACTCCGTCACGTACTGCTTTTTGAATCACTTCAATGATCTTTTTTCGATCCCATGGCTTTGTCAAAAAACATTCCACACCCAAAGGCTTTAAACGATCCGCCATGACTGCGTCTCCATGCCCGGTCAAAATCACAAATGGAATATCGATACCATGAGAACGAATCCATTTTAAAAACTCAATACCATTTTTTCTTGGCATATTAATATCCGACAAAACAGCATCAAAACTTTGATGAGTCATCATCTCAATGGCTTCAGCACCATCTTGAGCTTCTGAAATATGCTCGACAAAGTTCTCCAATGAGGCTTTGAGCACCTCACGAATATCTTCTTCATCATCGACTATTAATAAACGTCCCTGAATCTTTGGCACTTGCTGGACTCCTCGTTCAAGGAATAGAATAGCATACAATCGAATTTTGAAAATCAAAAACCCCGGCAGAGAAAAAATTAACCCAGGGGTCTGACCTTTTGTCGAGCTTCCAAAATGGAGCGGTACTCATTCTGTATTTTTTCAAGACTAAGGTCGATAAAATGTTCGACAGAAATTTGAAATTCACTCAAGCAAGCTGTGGGCACCGGAGTTCCCTCATTCACAACGTTGACAGCAAAATGAACCATCACTGAAACCGCAGACTTCGAAGCGATACTGATACTGAGCTTTCGACCATCGACAAAAAGATCGTCACCATCTCGAATAATCTTCTTATGTATCATTTCAGGACGTAGCTGAATCAATACATCTCGAATAATACTGGCAAAAAGGCGTTGTAAAAAAACACCTGTCACAAGTTCTCGATCGAAAATTTCAAAAATAAAGTGAACCATTTCATCGCCACAGATTTTGGCACTTTGACGAAGATCTTCTCCGTCAATCATATGCTGAAAGGAGATTTGACAGGGACCTACAAAAGCTAAAACAGAATCCCCCATCACTCCAAAATTTAAATAAGTGTACAGAGGTTGCAACTGAGTACCATCATAAGTCATTTTTTGATTCAGAATATGCTTTTGCATCGCCTTTGTACCTTTCGCTTTCTTTCAAATGCACAACTGTGACAGATCCACACCTTGAGCTTTCAAGGCCCTTAACGAGCGCTGACAGGATTCACACTGACCACACCATTTTTCCTGGGCAAAATAACAAGGCCAAATCAGGGACCAATCCACACCCAATTCTTTTCCCCAAGCCACAATTTCTGTTTTGTTCATGCGTGTGGTGAAACATTCAGCTTTCACGTGATTGGCGGTGGAATAAAACAAACTAGCTGTCACTTGATTTAAAAACTTTTCTGTATTGTCAGGGAAGGTCGCTGCTTCTTCTTTGTTGAAGCCAGGAACTATGGCATCAGCCCCTAAGGATTCTGCAAAACCAGCAGCTAAATTCAAAAGAACACCATTTCGGTTAGGAACCCAAACTTTTTCGGCTGTTTGCAGAGAGGTCTTTAAATCATCCATTTGGATCTGATCAGCCACGGGAATATTTTTTTGCGTATCCAGCAAACTGCTTTTTCCCCAGGACTTCATCCACTTTAAATCAATCACCTGATGGGGAACTTTCAAAGTTTGACAAAGTTTCTGGGCATGAGAAATCTCTTGAACAGCGGCTCGCTGGCCATAATCAAAAGTTAAGGCCAAGACAACTTGCCCCTGCTTCTGAGCCGCATACAAATTCACCGTTGAATCTAAACCCGAGGAAAGTAAAACGACATATTTTTTCATCTCTCAACTCCTTCTGCCGTCCTCATATCTTTCAGCAACATTTGTAAATTCGATTTGCCTCCGAAATGGTTCCACTGAAGTTCTCCTAAAACATCCACTGGGCCT
>JACCDG010014037.1_pt1 | contig 24080 bp, 16 predicted proteins | sample 7442471 | NCBI WGS metagenome assembly JACCDG01 (sample SAMN15323444, study PRJNA562643) | freshwater metagenome | isolation source: river surface water | place: USA:Blue River Watershed | collected 2017-08-17 | reverse complement strand
GATGTTTTTGACTCTGAAAAAATGATTCAAGCGGGCAGCCCTCAACTTTACAGTAAAATCGGCGATAAAAAGATGGTCATCAATGCCAAAAACTTCATGCAACGCAACGAAGCTACGCCACTATACATGAATATCCACAATGCCGGAACACACACCATCAAACTCGGTGAATTCAATAGCACATTTGGCAGCATCTGGCTTGAAGATAAAACGACACAACAATTTCAGAATTTGTTAATTAACGATACCTATACTTTCGAAAGTCAAGTAGGTCAGGACATCGCACGCTTTGTATTGCATTTTGGATACCCAAATCAAATTTATGGTTCAACGGAAGCAACAGATCAGCCAAACAATAATCCGGATGAAGTCATCAATTGGGCCGATGTGAGTTTGGGTAGTTCAGGATCCAAAGTCATTGAACTTACTGCAAACCTCAATGAAACTGAAGCGCTTCAAACCAAAACCATGGCAATTTTCGACATGACGGGCCGCCAAGTTTTGACTCAAAGTTTCGAATCAGGCAACACCCAAGTTTACATCCCGAATGCCAACGGCGTATACCTGGTTCAGGTTCAAATCGGCAACACTCAAAAAGTATTCAAAGTTTTAATCCAAGAATAAGATGTCAGGCCTTCAAAACAACCCCATCCAGCTGCAAGACAGTAAAAAGAAACCATATCTTGCCCCTAAGGTAGAGCAGGTTCAGCTCGACAACGAAATCTCCATGGTGATGATGTCATTGCCACCGACAGAATTTCCTCAGCAGGATCCTTTGTTGTCTTTAAAGGCATTTAAGTTGTTCAAGTAAGGAATTTTAGAATCCGAATACAATCAAAGCAGTCTTATAAGGGCTGCTTTTGTATTTTCTTTCTGAGACGATAAAAATTTGTTTCAACCGTTCTAACTGATACGTTTAGAATATCAGAAAGCTCTTTATGCGAGAAGTCCATTTTATCCAAAAAATAATATAGTTTTTCTGTTTTCGAGTAATCCTCAAGTGCGTCTATTTCATTAAAAAGAGACTCGAACTCTTTTGAAAAATGAACCTTTACACTTTTGTAATCAACCAGATCTAATTTTCTTAGATCTTCAATTAGGATTTGCGACGAAGTATTTGTTGATGAAACAAGTGAACTATTATTTTTTAGTGATTTAAATTTCACCATGTTCCATTCTGCAAGCCAACCGATATGTATGGAGATATGGATGAGTAATAAAGCTACCATGACATTCATGATATTGCCTAATTCGAAAATAGCTTCGCTAAAGTTTGTGAGATGGCTGTAATATGTAAAAACAATTAGAATTGAAATATCCATGACATAATAAATCGTAAAAAGCAATCCGAAACTTTTTTTGAATTGCCCATCAAATAATTCCTGATTCTCTTTGCGATAGGTCAAATACAGATAGACAAATGAAAGGAAAAGTACAGTGTCAATTATGATTTGAAAAAGTAAATTAAAAGATGCATTCTTATTGGTCGCATAAAACAAAAAACCCGAATGATCAGAAATGACAAAATGAATTGTAGTAAGCGCAGCCACAATGACGAGCAATATACCGGTAACAAAATTGTGGCTAAACCTTTTTAGCTGCCGTAAATTGCCAGTAAAATATAAATACAAAACAGGAATGGTTAGGGTAAACAATTCAGAAATTACCCCCATTAAATCTAAAAGTTGCTTGAAGTCAAGTCCGTAATATTGATAAGCTAAAAAACTTGATGTACTGATTAAGTAGATTACTGCAAAGAAACTCAACAAGCGTTCAGCAGGATTTTGATTTCTTATTCTCAGAACGAATAAGACCGTTGCAATAAAAACCAAAAATGTACTGAGATGTGCGAAAAGCATAGTACCAAATATATGAAATTTATAAATGTAGTAGTTCCGTAGTAGTCTTATTTCGCGGTTTGTAGTAGTTGGGTAGAGGCTATCAATTGTCAAATTAATTAATTGAGTTGTAGCTTAGCGATTGCTATAAAACTATACTACTATGAACACGCAGACTTATAATCTGAACTTTGCTCGAAATTTTATTTTTAAGAGCTTATTACTTATTACTGTATTCCTTTCCATTGGTAATGGGTGGGGGCAGGTAACCAACTATACATTCAACACTTCAACTGGAACGTATAACTCAATTACAGGAACACAAATAATAGCTCCAGGAACCGATGATGGTAGCTCTTCAGCAACAATCATAGGCTTTGATTTTGTATTTAATGGAACCACATTTACTCAGTTTGTTGCCAATTCTAACGGTTGTATTAGACTTGGATCTTCAGCTCCATCAAGTGGATCAAATGCGATATCCGATGGATCAAATACTAACATGATAGCTTTTTTTTCAAGAGATGGAAAAGCTGTAGGCGGCGTGTTTTATGAAACATCTGGTTCGGCTCCAAACAGAGTTCTTACCATTCAATACATAAATTATGCTCCAGCTTACGCTACGACTAGTAATTTAATGGATGCTCAAATTAAATTATTCGAGGGGACTAATCAAATATCAATAGTATATGGCGCTTCAACCACTTCCTCTTCTTACACCGGTCAAGTAGGAATAAGGGGCACTACTACAAGTACGGATTACTCTAATCGATTAAGTACAACGAGTTGGGCTGCTTCCACTTCTGGCACATCCACTACATCAACGATGACTTTTTCGAGTACTGTTAAACCAACATCAGGATTAACTTTTTCTTGGTCTCCACCTGTTCCATGTGTAATTCCTGCTAATCAACCTACAAGTCTTTCTTTTAGTTCTATATCATCCACTTCAATCAGTGGCAGCTTTACTGCTGCTGCATCTTCTCCGAGTGGATATTTGGTAGTTAGAAGTACAAGTCCTAACCCTCCATCACCTATAGATGGAACCACTTATGCTGCAGCTGCAACCACGTTGGGATCAGGAACCTATGTAATCCAGTCTTCTTCAGCTACAAGCTTTTCTAGTTCTTCATTATCTGGAAATACTACTTATTATTACCATATTTTTAGTTATAATAACACAGGATGCTCAGGAGGACCAAAATATTTAACTGTAAGTCCATTATCATTGAGTTCAACTACATGTGCTTCCTCTCCATCTGCTTCTGCAGCGAGTAATATTGCTACAACATCATTTACTGCAAATTGGTCTGCATCAAGTGGTGGGGCACCTTTAAACTACCTTTTATATGTTGCAACAGACAATAGTTTTACAAATTTGGTAAGTGGCTATAATGGCTTAGATGTGGGAACTGTAACGAATTATTCAGTAACTGGATTATCCGCAGCAACAACCTATTATTACCGCATCATGGCAGTTGCTAACTCATGTAATAGTACGAATAGCAGTACCATCACAATTACTACACTTTGCTCACCAGAATTAGCACCTACCCAGGTTCAAAATTTCTCAACTTTTACTGGTGCTGCTCCGTCTCCTATTTGTTGGTCGGAATCATCAGGTGCATTAACCGCTTCGTCAACTCTTTCGGGCACAACTAGTAATTGGATAAAAAAAACGAATGGTTTTGCCAACGCCAATGCATCCAACGTAGGCGCCTCAATAAATTTATATAGCAATAGTACGAATTGGCTCATCTCCAATCCAATAGATTTAGGGAATTCCGCCGGACTCTATCGTTTAAAATATAAATATGCGGTAACTAGTTATAATGGAACAAGTACTGTAACAACCCTGTCTTCTCACAAGGTTGAAATAGTTATTTCAACTGATGGAGGAAATACCTGGTCAAATACGAACATAATAAAAACCTATGCTGGTGCTGGATCATACAGTAATACTGGGTTTGAAGAGTTAATTAACTTGACTAATTTTAGTGGTTTAATCAAAATAGCATTTGTTGCCACATGTGTTTCCTCATCAGACATTGATTTTCATATTGATGATGTTCAAGTTGAGGCGATTCCAAGTTGTATGCAGCCAACTAACTTGTTAGTTTCATCAATAACTGCCAATCAAGCAGCATTAGGTTGGACGGAAACAGGAACAGCAAGCGTATGGGATGTTGAATTAGGATCTTCTGGGTTTATGCCCTCTGGTAGCCCAAGTCAGATAAGCGTTTCTAATCCATATACCTATACAGGTTTATCGGCAAATACTGCTTATCAATATTATGTCCGTGCAAATTGCGGAAATAATGATTTTAGTACTTGGGTTGGACCTTTTAGCTTCACAACTTTAAAGATAGAACCAACGAATCAGGTAACAAATTTAGGAGTTGGAACCGTTACCTCCACAGCAATACCATTATCTTGGACAGCCGCGGTGGCAGGTAGTCAGGCACCTGATGGATACTTAATAAAAGGTAGTTCTGTCTCTTTAGCAGCGATATCAGACCCTGTGGATGGAACTGATCAGACGGATGTAACTGTATTTACTTCAAATGCAGCTAATAAAAAACAGACCACAGGTACAGCGACGAGTACCACAACTTTTACTGGGACTTCTCCTGGAACAATGTACTATTATAAAGTTTATTCTTATTCTAATTCTGGAGCTGGAATTGATTTTAAAACAGATAATCCTGCTACACTAACTTATGCAACAAAACCAAACTCAGTTTCATCAACACTAACGGCGGAATCAATCACGTCATCATCTATTGATTTTTCTTGGACTGCTGCTACCGGTTATATATCAGCAACAAATGAGTATCTTATTTTCGCTAAAGCAGGAAGTGCAATTACGGTTGGATCACCAACTCAAAACCCATCACAATATACTGCAAGTTCAACTTTTGGAAATGGCACATCATATCAAGGTGATGCTAGTGCTTTTTGTGTATTTAAAGGTGATGGAAATTCAATCTCTCTATCAGGTCTCAATGCCTCAACGACTTATTATTTTTTAATTTATTCAGTTGTAGATTTAGCAAATTCAAATGGATCTTTTTCTTATTCTTCAGAAACAGGAGTTAATAGATCCACTCTTCAGATACCTGCTCAACTGCCATATATCGATGATTTTTCAAATAGCAATAATCTAACATTTATAAATGGAACACAAACCAATAAGTGGTCATACGGTAGTATTACAGGAAATACAGGAAGCTCAATTTATATTTCAAATGATAACGGCGTTTCGAATATTTATACAAATTCAATTTCAAGTATTGTTCATGCTTATAGAGATATAGTAATTCCCAGTGGAGTATCTGTTGTTAATTTTTCTTTCGACTGGAAATCAAAAGGAGAAGTTGATTTTGATTATTTAAGAGTTTGGTTAGTGCCAATATCATACACTCCTTCAGCAAGCTCCCCGATTGTTTCAGGTTCGGGTAGAATTCAAGTTGGTGGTAATTTTCAAAATGTCACGACTTGGCAATCATATTCGAGCTCAACATTAAACGTCAGTAGTTTTGAGAATTCAACCATGCGCTTGGTTTTTGAATGGAGAAATGATGGATCCCAGGGTACAAGCCCTCCTGCTGCAATAGACAACATTTCAGTAAATTTCCCTACCTACACCTGGTCAGGTGCATCCTCAAATGATCCTTCTATTTCAAGTAACTGGTCATCAGGGACATTACCTACGGCAAACTCTAATATTATCATCCCATCTAATGTGCCTAATTACCCTACGTATACCAGTTTAATAATTGCTCAAGGAAACACTTTCACCCTCCAATCCAACGCCCAACTCACCATCTCAGGTGCCCTCACCAACAACGGAACATTGACCTTGGAAAGTGGGGCGACGATTGTGCAAGGATCAAGTTCTACTCTGGCTGGTTCGGGTACGTACAACGTGAAGCAGGCGATTACGGGTGATGGTACAACGACGCCTTCTGGACGTTTTTGGTATTTGGGTAGTCCGGTTTCTTTGGCGAGTTCTTCGGTTTACTTTGCTTCGAATGCGGCGAATGTGGTGAAGAAGCGTTCGGAATCTACGAATGCATGGACGGCGCTTTCAAGTGGTTCTCCAGAACCGTTATTAGTAGGTCAGGGGTATTATACGCAAGCTATTCCTGCGAATTCGACGATTAACTTTACGGGTGGTTTGCTCAATAATGGGGCAATTTCTATTACTAACTTAACAAGAACGGCTGGTCAAGGATTTGAAGGCTTTAACTTGGTGAGTAATCCGTATCCGTCTTATTTGAACTGGGATGTTGTTTCGAGAACTAATGTCGACGGAACAATGTGGTACCGAACACATGATGGTACCAATATGGTGTTTGAAACCTATGTTGCAGGTGCAGCTGGTGGGGTAGGAACCAACTTAAGTGGAAATACGGCAACAAAATATATTCCTCCAATGCAGTCATATTGGGTGCGTGTAACTCAAGGTCAAACTTCTGGTTCATTGGCTCTAGATAACACCATGCGTACGCACTTTGCATCTTTAGGAAGCAGTACAGCTGGGCTTCGTTCAACTCAAGATGATCCGTCACTTTTCCTTCGCATGAACTTATTGCAGGCTAATAAAAAAGATCAGTTGATTGTTTATGTGAATGAGCAGGCGACGAATGGTTTTGATATGCTTGACGGTGAGAAAATGATGCAGGCTGGTTATCCGCAGTTCTATACAAAGGCGGGTGACAAGAAGATCGTTATCAACGGATTGAATAGTGCTAAAAAACAACAGGCCTTGCCAGTTACGATCGAATTACCTACCACAGGTGTACATAGTTTCGTGATTGAAGAACTCGAAATTTCGAATGGTTTGGTTTGGTTGGAAGATAAACAAGAAGAGATCATTCAGGCACTTGAACCTGGAACGGTGTATCAGTTCTATGCGAATGCTGGTATGAATGCAGAGCGTTTTGTACTCCACTTCCAACTCATTGACGACGCAGTACCTACCAACGTTTATAACGAAGTAAACAGCTCGGCTAACTTCAGCGGCAAAGGTGCTAACGTATATGCTGAATCTGCTGGTGTTGTGGTGATTAAATTGCCGGCATCAGCTGAAGGAGTAACTGATATTCAAATCAGAGACGCTGCTGGTAAATTGGTGTATGCTGGTTCAATGAATAACCTCGAAACCAGTGTTGAGTTGGCCCAGGCTAACGGTATTTATTACGTAACACTCAGCTCAAATACAGGTGTTGAAGTACGCAAAGTGTTTATTCAGCAATAAGTAAATGGAGTTATTTAAATTAAAGAAAAGACAGATGAAAAATTTCAATAATAAAACAACTTCAAGTTACACTGCAAAGAGGACCTATGTGGCTCCGAAAGTTGAAAAAGTATTGCTCGACAACGAAATCTCCATGGTCATGATGTCCTTGCCGCCAACAGAATTTCCACAGCAGGATCCTTTGTTGTCTTTAAAGGCATTCAAGTTGTTCAAGTAAGGAATGTAAAATTGAATTCGAAAAGCCTCCTACAAGGGGGCTTTATTTTTTTCTAGTAAAATGTTTGAGGCGATAAAGCCAAGCGCTCAAATAGCTGCGGTTCGGTGCACCATAAAGTAAGTAGCGCTTGGAAGGAAAAGCTTCATGAAATAGCAAAGGCAAAGTTTTCCATGAAAATGAATACAGAAACAGACGTGGGAAAAACTTATAGCGCAGCGTCTGGATGAAAGTTGGCTGGAGCGTTTGTAAAAAGAATAACAAGTAGAAAAAATAACGCGCTGGAGCTTTTTTTCTTTGCGGCAAATAATGCTCTTCAAGAAGCCCCAGCCACACCATGCAATCGATGACGTATTCTATTTTTTCTTGAATAGCCTTCGAATACTGTGTTTTATTCGCTGGGTAATTCAATTCATGAATGGTCCGCTGCACATCAAGGAAAGAGCTCATTTTAAAATGGTTGCCTTTATCGAGATGTACATAGAGATGTAATAAGTTGAAAAGGGCAGCATCACTTGCTGCTAACACGTAAGTTTTTTGTTGGTTCCAATCGATGGGTTGGCGTTTGCTCAAGAGGGCCTCAGTATCAATTTCAAAACCTAAAAAGGTATCAAAAAGCAAAATATGCACATCAATGTTGAGTCCGTTTAAACTTGCTTGCAACGGGGCATGCAATTGAAAATGCTTTTCATGAAAACTTGATTTATCGATGCTTTGCTTGCATCTGAAACCAGCATTTTCGAATATTTCAGTGACGCGCAAAAGATCTTTGGGTGCAATCAAGACATCAATGTCAGAAATGTGGCGGATGCCTTCTTCGCGGTAGGTTCTGAACAATAAATCGAGGCCTTTCAGTACGGCAAAAGCAATATTGTTGCTTTCTAATAATTGAACCATTTGTTGATGCAAGGCCAAGAATTGATGGTTGCCGCGCAAAATCTGCACGTATTGCAATTCCAATTGCTGCCATGATTTAGCATCCATAGCAGCTTTAACGGGGCTCAGGTTGCGATACACAAAGCCCGATAAATGGCTATATACCGTTTGTTTTAAGAATGACGGGCTCAGTAAATTGGTAAATTTGTTTCCTGCTTCCAGCGGAACTTGAGCAGCTGCAATTTCAAACATTTGTTTGCTGACTGCCGGTAGCTCAAAAGGAAATTGACGCTCAGACATGCTTGCTTTCTGTTGCAATGATGTAATCAATAACGGCCTCTGTAGGCACCACGCCTATTTTATGACAAGGAATTTGACCAATGAGTGAGGTCGCGGTTTCCATGTGATGCTGGACATGTGCTTTGTTGTGTCCGTGGTGAATGGTATGTGCGAGAAGTTTGCTCAAGGCTGCCACGCCACCGAGTAACTCAAGTTTGTTTGCTGGCGCATGATACGGAAAGAAAAGCGTATGTAGTTTTCCTTTTTGAGGTGCTGCTGTATAAAACATGGGCGTGTTGTAAACGTACCAAGCATCTTGTTCTTTGCGTAAAATGAGGCGATCGTCATTGATGATAGTGGCGTGTCTTTTATCTGCCCACAAATGCGCCATAGTGCTTTTTCCTACACCGCTGAAACCAGAGAATACGCGTGTTTGCCCGTCAAGGATTACAGCAGAGCCATGAATCATGAGCACGTCTTCAATGGTGCTCAAGAAGTACCAAATAAGCGGACCTAAAGGGTAGGCGAGTGGGTTGATGCCATCTCCTTCTGCTAACAAGACATAAATATCCCAGCTGCGCTCCTTTTCAGACCAATAGGCAATTTGTTGCAATTGTGAGAGGTTCTCGGGGTTGTAGACCAAAATGCACGTCTTTTCTGGGCCTTGGTTGACTTCCCAGAGCACGCCTTCAGGTGCTTGAGCTTGGTATTTAATGTCGGGTTTGACGAAATTTTCAGGTGCACCCGCATAACAACGAATCTGAACATCAGGTGTTTGCCCTTCGCTTAAAAAAGGAAGATAACCTTCTTCTATTTGCAACGGCACTTGTGCCGAGATGTCAAAAACAAAGCCGCCTACCGAAAGTTGAACTTTAGGCATGGCCAATGGTATATTGGTACAGCTGGTCGATAAATGCGCTTAAATCTTGACGTGCTTGTGTGTCATCTATTTCATATTGAGCAAGAATTTCCGAAAGGATATCCTCATAGCGCTTGCCGTTAGTGATGAGTTTGTAGATGAAACTACCAAGTTCATTGAGGGTAAGGTACTGATTGAAATCGGCGACGTTGTCGCGAAGTGGAACTAATAAAATTTCAGAACCTACTTCTTTACATACAAAATGAGCCGCTTGGGCTTGGATTTCTTGGATGTGCTGATTTTGCTGCATATGTAAAATTAAGCATTCTTTTGTAAGTTTACGGCTTCAAGATGTCAAAACAAACGCCTCATTTCTGGTTTGAATGGATACTTACTTCCCTGCAAGAAGGAAAAGTTGTCGACATTACCGCAAAAGGTTGGAGCATGTGGCCAACTATTAAACCAGGTACTTCTATTAGTATTTCAAAAGTGGAATTGTCTGAGTTACAACCCGGTGATTTGATTGCATTTACAAGAGCAGAACACTTTGTAGTACATAGAATAGAGGAAATTCAGCGAAACGGAGCCTACACTATTTATACGCGGGGTGATGCGAACTTGCGCAGAGATGAGCTCATTACCGAGGATAATTTCTGTGGTAAGGTCATTGGAATAAATGCGCAAGACCAATCTAATAATAGCTATTCAAGAGCAATGCCTCGGATGCCGCAACGACTCAAAAATGCAACTATGCAATTTTTTCAAATCAATATGGCAAGGGCAAAAAAAATCCCGTCTCTGTTGAAACGGGATAGAATGAGGTAAGTTTGTCTTACTTGATTCTGGATCTTGAGTTGAACTTTTTGTAGTTCACAAGTGCTTTGAAATAAATTTCAGCTCCACCAATTCCACCAGTTGCTTGGTTGAGTCTTGATGTATTCGCATCAAATGAAACACCAAAGCGGAAGCGGTCAACTTTCATTCCGAAAGTCGCAACAACTGCATCTTTATGACGGTAGTAAACACCGTAGTTTACGCAATTTGATTTGTTGATACCCGTAATTTTTGACCCTTCTTTGATTGTATTTTCAAAAGTAACACCAGCAGTTAGGCTATTTGTCTTTCCTGTTTTGAAGAAAATGACATTTGGCTGAATTCTGAGGTCTTTGTTGCGGGTTTCTAAATCAGCGCCTCCTTGTAGTACCATTTGCATGTACATTTTGTCTCCGGTGAAGGACCACGCCATTCTAGGTTTAACAAGGTGGTTTACTGCATAACCGAAATATAGGGTAGAACGCGTTTTCAGTTGGTGTTGAAAATATACACCAGCCCCGAGGTCCATAGTAGCATAACTGCCATTGATGCTGGTCTCGACACCAGTTGCAGGATTGAAGATGTTGCCATCCCATTGGTTTTCCCAGGTTTGCGATCCGCGATCAGAAGATTGCTGAATAAAACCAGGCGACATACCGATGCTGAGTTTGTTGCGGCGATCTAGTCCAATTGTATAATTGATCGGAATAGATACGCTAAGGGTAGTAAGGTTTGCAGTACCCGTTTGGTCAGAAAGTACACTAAAGCCCATACCAAATGAGTTGACATTGCCCATGCTTCCGCTTTCTTTGACTTTGAATTCTCCATTGACAAAGTTTGTGCGCATGCCCACTCCCATATCAGGAACAGTAAGCCATTGCGAACGGTGATTGGCAAAGAAGCTCATGTCGTTTTGACCTGTGGCCACGGCTGCTGGGTTGTAAATAACTGCAGATTGCGACCAATTTGAAATGAGGCGGTCGTGCTGAGCATTGGCGCTAAATGCGAGTAATGCTGTAATTGAAAGAATGAATTTACTTTTCATGTGCTTATCTGAATAGTGTCACGTTTCCTTTACGAGTGCCAGAGCGGCCATCGATTGTGCGGAAGTTTAAAATATAAGTGTAGGTAGCTGGGTTCATTGGCTTTCCTTTGAGTGTGCCATCCCATCCTTCGTGAACATCTGTCGTTCTGAAAACTTGTTGTCCGTAACGGTTAAATACGCGAAGGTCAATTTCAGCGAGTGCACCACCTTCGTCAAATCCGTTAGCGAAATTTCCATCTTCGTCAACGTTGGTCAAAACGCGGAAGTAATCGTTTTCACCATCGCCGTTTGGAGAGAAAGAATTTGGTAATTCAATTTTAACTTGGTTGGCAAAATTGACGCTTACCAAAACAGTGTCGTAAGCATAGCAACCATCTAAGCCATACTGAATGACATAATTAGTGGTGTAGAATGGAGTAACAGTAAGTGAGTCACCGGCAAAGCAAGTGATACAACCAGGGATGCTATCTGCAGCAACTCCGCTAGGGTACCAAGTGAGGTTGCCACCCACTGGAGCACCTTCTGCATACAAATAAGCTTCTTGGAACATGTCAATTGTGGTGTCTGGAATCACAACGTATGCACCTCCTAAAGTATCGGAGATAGTGCTAGTTAATGTCGGCATCGGCATAACCGTAACAAATTGTGAAATAGTACTTACTGCACCTTGAGCGTTAGTAGCTGTAAGTGTAATTTGAAAAGGGCTCATGGTGCTTGCTGTGTTAAAGCAAACTTGCCCAGGATTTTGACCAATATAGGTCGAAGGAGTACCACCTTCAAATTGCCATGTGTAAACAAGGCCGTCTCCTGTAGAGTTGTTAACTAAAAAGATGCAGTCTCCTTCGCAAAGATTGTTGTCTGAATCTGAAATGGTGAAGTTTGCACTGGGTGCCTGAGCATAGGAAAGGAGCCCAAGGCAGCTGAATAGAATAAAGGATAAAGCTTTCATACGCTTGTTAAAGTTGTACAATAATACGAAAGTACGTAAAAAAGTTTCAATTACAGTGATTATTCCTTCCCAAGCAGTGTAATCAATTCTTGCGTGGCTGCTGCGTCATGAACACGAAATACGGCTGCCCCCTTGACGTAAGCAACGGTATTTAAAATACTAGTGCCGTTTAAGGCTTCTTCTGTGCTGACATTCAGTTTTTTAGTAATCATAGATTTTCTAGAGACACCAATTAATAAAGGGCAGCCTAAAACATGTAAGTGCTCAAGTTGTCTGAGTAATTGATGATTTTCTTCCAAAGTTTTTCCGAAGCCAAAACCTGGGTCAATCAGTACGTCGGTAATTCCTTTGCGCTTCAATTGCTCAAGTTTTTCAGAAAGAAAAGACAGTGCATCGGCAATGACGCCTTTTCGAGCCACAAAGCTTCTAGCTTCATTGGTTTGCTCAGCTCGGTTATAAGTCAGGATATAAGGAATTTTCGCATGGGCAACAACCGTCCATAATTCTGAGTCAAATTGGCCAGCAGAAATGTCATTGATGAGGTCGCAACCTTCATTGATACCGAATTGAGCAACAGTTGCGTGGTAGGTGTCTAGGGAAAGTAATACGTCCGGAAACGCTTTTTTGAGTACACTGATACTATTGCCTAATCGATCAATTTCTTCTTGTGCACTCAGGATAGCCGCACCGGGTCTTGTAGAGCTTGCACCGATGTCTAAAATAGTGCAGCCTTGTTCAATCATGGTGCGCGCACGCTCTAGCAGCAAGGGCTCTTCAGAAACACGACTTTCTTTATAAAAGGAATCGGGCGTCATGTTCAAAATTCCCATTATCTTTGGTTGTGCAAAGTCATGAAGTTGCCCTTTGATATTCAAAAAGCGACTTCTATGAAAAATAGCACCCAGTTCCTTACCCTGATTCATGACACAAACACAATTACAATACACAAATGTAATGACTATTTGTCGAGAGATTTTCGAAAAAAAGACTCACGACTACGGTCTTTCTTGGCGCATTCTCCGTCCGAGCTCGCTCACCGATCAATTATTTATTAAAGCGCAGCGCATCCGCACCATTCAAGAAGCGGGTGCAAGTAAAGTAGACGAGCCCTTTGAAGACGCCTTTCAAGCAATCGTGAATTATTGCATCATGGCCATTATTCAGGTCCGAACACCGGCTGGTCTTCAAGACGACATGACGCCAACTGAGGCCATCGCACACTATGATCATATTGCTGCCGAAGCAAAAGCACTCATGGAGCGCAAAAATCACGACTACGGCGAGGCCTGGCGAGACATGCGCGTGAGCTCCTTAACCGATTTGATTTTAAGTAAAATTTTGCGCATCAAGCAAATCGAAGACAACGCAGGTCAAACCAAGATTTCTGAAGGGGTAGAGGGTAATTATTTCGACATGCTCAATTACAGCGTGTTTGCACTCATTCATTTGGGGAATTGTTAAGACGCTGTTAAAGTCTAATGAGCTTGCAGCCAACCCTTTATTTTCGTTCTTATAAAACTTCGCACATGCAAAACATTGAACGTTACCTCCCTTGGAGCATCCGCATTATCATTGCCGGTTTGTTTTTAGTATCTGCCTACGGAAAAATTTATCCCGATCCGTCTGCCTATGGCACCATTTCTATGTTTGAAGTGAAGCAATTGTACCCGTTAGGTTTCAATACGGAACTCGCAAAAATCTTTTCAAGATCCCTTATCGGAATTGAATTTGGCCTAGGTTTGCTATTGCTTTTCCCTTTTGATCTCAAAAAATGGGTCATTCCATCGGTAGTTTTAATGCTCGGCGTTTTTGTTGTGCATCTCAGCATTCAAATGGCGGTTTCAGGCAACAAAGGAAATTGCGGTTGTTTTGGCGCCTTGCTTCCGATGACACCTTTAGAAGCCATTCTTAAAAACGTGCTCTCTATTGGGCTCTTGCTCATCTTATGGAAGCGCTATGGGGCGCAGCTCCCCGAGAAATCAAACATCTGGTTTCTGTCTACAGTCTTGAGTTTGTGCATGCTCCTGATGTTTATTTTCATCCCGACCTACAAAGCCGCAACAGTTGTTCAGACACCAACTCCTGTTGTCGAGCAAGCAACAGCTATAAATACAGCCACAGATGTCAGTCAAACTCAAGATCCAAAAGCGCTCAAGACTTCCGGTGTTGTAGCAGATACTGCAGGGAAGGTTAAAAAACCTAAAGATATGGGGCCTAAACCCAAAAAATCGGGTTATGAAAAGTATTTCGCCAACATCAATGAGGGCAAAAAACTCCTTTGTTTCTTTGCGCCAAGTTGTGATCACTGCCGAGCTACTGCCAAGCAATTGGTTGCTATGAAAAATAGCATCCCTGATTTTCCTGAGCTTCAAATTCTATTTATGGATGAAGCTGCAGAAGAAATCCCTGACTTTTTCAAGTTTGCAGGTGCCTCATTTAATTTCAAGACGCTAGATATCATTGAGTTCTGGGGTGTGTTGGGCGGTAATCGCGATGTACCTGGAGTTGCTTATTTATGGAACGGAAATGTGGTTAAATTTTACCATAGTCCGGAAGGCCCTCAAGCTTTCAACAAAGAAGACTTGAAAACCCAATTGCAAAAACAAAAGTTGCGCTGATAAAACGCTTATTTTCGTTTCATGCGAAATAAGATCCTTGCGGCCAATTGGAAAATGAATTTAACCTTGCCTGAAGTTGAACTTTGGGTCAAAGCATTCAAAGGTTACAATTGGCAATCCGATACCAAAGAAGTACGGGTTTACCCCAGTGCTTTATTCATTCCGATGTTGCAGCAAAATGTCAGTCATGTCGGTGCCCAAAATTTTTATCACGAGACATCAGGTGCTTTTACCGGAGAGCTTTCCCTAGAACAGCTTTCTAGTGTTGGAAGTTCGTCAGTCTTAATAGGTCATTCAGAGCGCCGTGAGCTTTTTCATGAAGACAACGCCTGTATTTCACAAAAAGTAAAAGCTGCTGCTGATAGAGATTTATCATTCATTTTATGTTGTGGTGAAAATCTGCTGCAACGAGAGGGTGGGACACACTTGAATTTTATCGAACAACAATTGAAATCAGCTTTGTTGTCACTAGATGCTGCAAAAATATCTTTGCTCTGTATTGCATACGAGCCCATCTGGGCTATCGGTACAGGTCTTCATGCGAATGCCGAACAAATTACCGAAATGCATGCTTTTATCAGAAGTTTGCTACAAGAACTATTTGGCAGCGAAGCCGCAGCTGTGCCCATTTTGTATGGCGGTAGCGTGAATCCGGAAAATGCGGCCACTATTTTTGCTTGCCCAGAAGTTTCGGGTGCGCTAGTAGGCGGCGCTTCTTTAGATCCAGAGGTTTTTCATCAATTATGGGAGCAACTTTAATATGAATTATTACGAATTACGCATCGCGCTCAACGATTTTGAAAATTGGAGTGACATCTTTGTGGCCTACTTGGCTGAAATTGGTTTTGAAAGTTTTGTGGAAGAAGCGCCGCACTTGAAAGCCTATATTCCTGAAGCAGACTACGACGGTCATACTTTACAAGCTTTGCTTACCGAACAACAACAAGTTGCTCCAGTAATAGATGGCTTTCACCTTACATTATTAGCGCAGCAAAACTGGAATGCCAATTGGGAATCTCAATTTGAGCCTGTGTATGTTGGTGAAGAACTGCGCATTGTGGCGCCATTTCACGAGCTTGAGCCTTTTAATGGCATGGAACTCGTGATTTTACCCAAAATGAGCTTTGGAACAGGGCATCATCAAACCACTCACCTGATTTGCCAAACCATGTTTGAACTCGATTTCAAAGGCAAGCGCGTTTTAGATATGGGTGCGGGTACAGGTGTGCTTTCGTTGCTCGCTGAGAAATTAGGCGCCCAAGAAATTCGTGCCATTGAAATTGAAGCCTGGTCTGCAGAAAATATCCTTGAAAATATTGCACTCAATGGCGCTTCTAAAATTGAGGCCATTCATGGAGGAGCTGAGGCCATCGGCGAACAGCCCTATGACCTCATATTAGCCAATATCAACAAAAACGTACTATTGTCACAATTGTCGTTATATGCGGCAGTGATGTTGCCAAATGCGGTGCTTTTGCTATCTGGCTTTTTCACTACAGATGCACCAGACCTGATTGCAGCAGCAGCCCAATTAGGTTTGCAACATCAACAAACACTGGATCGCGAAAATTGGGCGGTTCTTAAATTCATCAAGCAATGAAAAGAAATTTAGTATGCACCTTGATACTTGCGCTAAGCAGTGCTTTTGTTTTAAGGGCACAATCCTTTCCAAATGAACGCGTTCAATTTGTCAAGACTTGGCAGCAAATGGTTACCGACGAAGCTGCTCAAAGCTACTTAAAAGGTGATTTTTCCCAGCAAATCAAAGGTTCTTTGCTCAATGAAACCCAGTTCAAGAAATTGGTAGACAACTGCAATCAGCTGCAAAAAAAGGAGGTGCCAGTTTACCCAGATATTTATGCTTATTTGCAAGCAAGCATCCTACTCATCGAGAAAAAGGTAAGTGCTGATTTAGCGAGTCCTTGGCAGCAGTTTGTCAATGACTACTCTACAGAACCCGATGAAAAACTCACGAATTTTTTGCTTTTTTCAGTAGATTTTTTCCGAGATTTTTCTTTTTACAAAGAGGCAAACTTTCGCTGGACTTCTAGTGGTGGCACCGTTGCCTGGCAAAGTGGCAAAAGCTTGCAACTTCAGTTACAAAATGTCAATCTGAAATGTTTTTATTTCAACAAGGACGGTAACCAAGATTCAATTGTAGTGTACCAAACTTCAGGTCTTTTCGATGTGCAAACTAAAAAATGGGTCGGGAAAGCTGGAACCATTACCTGGGAAAAGGCAGGCTTGGCCAAGAATGAAACGTATGCAGTACTGAAAAACTACAAATGTGATTTCAATACAGCCAAACTAAAAGCAGACTCCGTGGCCCTAACCACGCCTTATTTTAGCACCCCAATTTGGGGTAAATTAACAGATCTTACCTACATTGATTTAACGGAAAACGAAGCTGCACCAAAGTTTAGTTCTTATGAGCAGCGTCTGAAAATAGCAAATCTCCGAGACCAAATTGACTACGAAGGTAGTTTTGCGCTCAATGGCCCAGATTTTTCAGGAAAAGGAACCGCAAACAATCCGGCTAAACTTATTTTCAAAAGAGGAAGCAAACCCTTGTTTGAAATTAGTGCTGATGGCTTTGAAATGAGTCCAAAACAAATTTTAGCCAGAGATGCCAAGGCCGTAATGCGCTATAAAAACGGTGACTCCATCAGTATTCAGCAGTGTTTTTTCACTTTCGATGAATCACAACAGCTTTTGCGTTTGGCAGCAAGTCAAAAAGGCACAGATTACTTTCCTTTTATCGATAATTATTTTAAAGTGTATTGTTATGCGCCTATCCTGAACTGGAAAAAAGGCAGCCCAGAACCTTACTATACTTTTGACGTGGGTACAGCTCAGGAACGAAAAACCGCGCGCTTTGAGTCGATGGATTACTTCGATGCAAGTCTTTATGGTAAATTTTCAGGGGTAGGTGGGCAGCATCCGTTTATTCAGTTAGCGGGCTTAGCGACTGCGCAAGGCAAAACACTTTTCACAGAGGGCGAATTAGCCAATGCACTTAAAAAGACCATCGATCAGGTCAAACCACTTTTTGTAGACTTAGCTGCAGCAGGGTTTTTAATTGCAGATCCGAAACAGAAAAAATGGCTTTTGAGCCCGAAATTGTTGGCTTATGCCGCAGCTAGCCAAGGAACCAGTGACTTTGATAATTTGCGCATTGAAAGTGACCTCAGAAAGTCCAAAGAGCAGGCCTATGCGAATATCCAACTTGATCAACAAGTGATGTATATCCGTGAGGTACAGCAAATAGTGCTTTCGGCATCTCAACAAGTAAGGATCTTCCCAGACACAACGCTTGTGACGCTTTTACAAAATAGAGACATCGTCTTTTCAGGTCTATTACAAGCCGGAAAATGTGAAATTTACAGCAAGCAAGCTAAGTTCGAATATGACAACTTCTTGGTCAACCTGTACACAACCCAAGAAACGAAATTACGCGTCAAGCCACTGAGAAAAGAAGATGGTACTAGCTCAATTGAAATGCTAAGCGCCATTAAAGGCATCAGAGGAACAGTTCATATTGATTTACCATCAAATAAGTCGGGTAAGGTTGCCTCAAACGGACGCTTTCCGTATTTATCAACTGTAGCGCCGTCTTTTGTGTATTACAACGACAAGCAAATTTTAAAAGGAGCCTATGACAGCACGCGTTTTTATTACGAGCTAGCGGTATTTGAATTGGACAGTCTAGATAATTTTTCAGAGCAAAGTCTTCAACTTAACGGACAATTAGTTTCTGCGGGCATTTTCCCAAGACTCAATGAGCCTATCCGCATCATGAATGACTACTCGTTTGGTTTTATTACAGCTGCGCCTACCGAAGGATTAGCGTTTTACGAAACCAGTTCTCGCTACAAAAATCAAATTTACTTGTCTAATAATGGTTTGCAAGGATCTGGCACCATTGAATTTTTACATACGACAGCCATTTCTAAGAAATTAACCTTCTTACCAGATTCAGCCATCGGATTGGTGCAATTTTCTGCTCCGGTGCGCAGTGCTGGCGTGCGTTATCCGGTTGCTTCAGCCCAAAAAGCCTACATGAGTTATCAGCCCAAGAAGGTGAGCATGAAAATTGCGAGTTATGGCGATGAATTACTGACCCTCTTTGCAGAGAATGCTGCATTGGATGGTGAAATCACGATCAATCAGAAAGGTATGACCGGCAAAGGCGCATTTTTCTACAAAGATGCCCAACTCACGGCCCAAGATTTTCAGTTTACCGACCTAGATGTACGATCAGATAATGCTGCCTTCGCGCTCAGAAACCGCTTCTCTAGTTATGGTGAAAACCCATTGGCAATTCAGTCTGATGAAATGAAAGCCCACCTCAGTTTTGAAACGCGTGTCGGTGAATTTATTTCTAATGGTACCAAGCGCATCATGTTTCCGGCCAATGAATATTATTGCCAAATGGATAAGTTCAATTGGTTTATGGACGCTGAAACACTTGATTTCAAGAAAAACAAAGGAGGAGAAACAACTTTTGAAAGTGGAGCTGACCTCACAAAAAATAATTTCTACTCAACAGCCGTTAAGCAAGACTCGCTGCAATTTAAATCGCTGAGTGCAAAGTATGACCTCAAAACCCAGCTGATTGTTTGCGATGCTGTTGATTTTATTCAGGTAGGAGATGCCAGAATTTTCCCAGACTCTTCGCGTGTAAGGATTCGAAAGGCCGCTGCCATGGATTCTTTGAAAAATGCGCGTGTTTTGGCCAATTATATCACGAAGTTTCACAGTTTCGAGCAGGCCAATATTCAAATTGCAGGACGTTTTGCCTACAACGGTAATGGTTTATACCCGTACTATGACCGCGATTCAGTCCGAACAACCATTCAAATGGCTAAAATAGCCTATGAACAAACCAAAACAATTGCTGAAGGTCTCGTCCCTGAAAAAACTAGTTTCCAATTAAGTCCTGAATTTGCATATTTTGGAAAGGTTCGAGTAGAGGCAAGCCACCCAGGACTCATGTTAGATGGTTCTACCAAATTGGCACACCCTTGTCAGTATAACAAATCTTGGATGAGCTTCAAAGATACGGTCTTAGCCAAGCAAATCCAGATTCCAATCTCCGATAGCCCCAAAGATGCCATGGGTAGAAATTTGGCTGTTGGTTTTGTCTGGCGCGAAACTGAACGCAAAGATAGCTTGCGCATTTACCCTGCCTTCTTGTCGGTGAAGGAAGGGCCGCAAGATCCTAGTGTTTTCAGTGCTGCTGGCTACATTCAATATAACGTGGAACGCAAGCAATTTGAACTGGGCAGCAAAGCGCGTCTGGAAAGAACAGACTCCTTGTCAAATCTACTGGTGCTCGATGCCGAGACTTGTGAGTTGGCTGGTTATGGTGCCATCAATTTAGGAATAGAAACGGGCGAATTTAAAGTGGACCTCTACGGAAAAATAGCCTACGATCGCAATCTCAATAAAACCAGGATCAGCGCCAATGCCAAGGTTCAAATTCCTCTAGACAACAGCATTCTCAATACCATGGCCGATCAATTCAAAGCCTCTGAAAATGCAACGGAGTGGGGGATGAAAAAACCAATCTATGGCCTAAGAAATAGCCTTTCATATTGGTCAAATGCCAAGGAAGCACAAGAAGTGTTCAAAGATTTCGACGAAGAGAAACTCAAAAAAATGCCCGCTGGTTTACAACAAACATTTATTCTAAGCGGGCTTGTTTTAGAAAGTTTTGGCAGCGACAAACCGACATCTAAAAAGAACGACAAAGGCCTTATTGCTACCTCACAAACCGTTGGTTTAATTAGCATCAACGGCCAAGCCATCAATCAGCCGGTTGAACTGACGCAATGTTATGTGCAATGCTTCTCAGATCAATGCAATCCGAGTCTTATTTGGGAGCTTCAAACCTTTGATAATACGCGCTATGTGCTGTCTTATGAGCAAGACAAAAAAGATGGATTGCTTTCATTTTACAGTTCTGATAAAGCAGTGCTTGGCGCTATTGAAAATATCAAAGCTGAAAAACGTCAGTCAAAAAACTTTAAGTATGAGCCAATTGATGAGACTGCTGCTTCAGCAATTTTAGCTAAATTACGCTCCTATTTATTGAACAAATAGCATGGAATTACTCTTTTTGATTATTATTTTATCCTATTTACTCGGTTCAATTCCGAGCGCAGTTTGGGTCGGAAAATACTTCAAAGGCATCGACATCCGAGAGCACGGCAGCAAGAACGCAGGCGCTACAAATACTTTCAGAGTACTTGGTAAGCGCTACGGTTGGTTGGTTCTATTAGTCGATGTCGCTAAGGGGTCAATTGCCAGCTGTCTGCCGTATTTCTTTGCATCATGTTGGTTTGCCGGCTATAAAGATGAGTTTTTGATCTTACAACTTACGGCGGCATTTTTTGCGGTTTTTGGGCATGTTTTCCCGGTTTTTGCGCAGTTCAGAGGAGGGAAGGGTGTTGCTACTTCTCTCGGAGTCATTATCGGGATCAATCCGCCAGCTGCAGCCGTCTGCTTAGCGATCTTTTTACTTGTTTTTATCAGCAGTGGATACGTATCACTTGGGTCCATAATAGCAGCCCTTTGTTTTCCGCTCGTTTCATATTATTTCGTGCACGATGATACCCGCATCATGATTGTCTTTACCATTATTTTAGGCGTATCTGTTATTTGGGCACATCGCAAGAACATCGAACGCCTCCGAAACAAGACCGAAAATCGCATGAACCTTTTTGCAAAAAAATCGTAAGTAAAGCGTTTAGCTTACTGAATTTGCTGCAAAAAATATACTTTACTTTTTTCATCGCCCTGTTCATTGGTCTTCAGCACTTTGCTTTTGGCCAAAATCAGGCCATGCTTGAAAAGGAAGCATCCTTAAGCTACTCCAAAAAAGATTTCACAAGTGCATTGCCCGCTTACAGGCAACTATTAGCTAAAGATCAGCTCAATCCAGACTTCAATTTTAGATACGGTCACTGCTTGTATGAGGTGGCTAATCAGAACGATGCCGCCAAGTATTTCGACCTCATAATTGCCAATCAACTGCCCTGTGATCCGTTGGTGTATTACTACCGTGGGCGCATTTTTCAGCATCAATATTTTTTTCAAAAAGCCATCAGTGCCTATCAGCAATACGAAAAACTAAGCGCCAACCAAAAAGATACTTACCCCATCACTGAATTGATCAAGCAATGTGAACGCGGTGTTTTGGAGCTCAAGAATTTCCAGACCTTACCGTTTCTCAGCACCAAAGAAGTCGAACGCAATAAGTTTTACACCCAGTATCCATTCGCCGAAGAAGGCTATAGTATTTACGAAGCAGCAGAAGTGCTACCGAAGTACAACGCTAAAAAAGGCAATGTTCCGATTTACTGTTATCGCCGAGCGATGAAATACAGAATTTTGGCCCTTGACGATGGCAGCGGACAACTCGATTTATACATCCAGAAAAAAGATGCAGCCAACAATTGGGAGAAGCTCATCAAGATAGAAGGGGAGGTCAATTCTTCAAAAAATGAGGCATTTGGCTTTTATGACGAAGAAAGCCAGACACTTTATTTCAGTTCTGAAACCAACAGTATTGGTGGTTATGACATTTTTAAGGCGCAACTTGATCTGCAAACAGGTAAGAGCAGTACGCTCGAACGCTTACCTTATCCTTATGCAAGCCCTGACGATGATTTACTTTTTGTAATGGACAGAACGCGTGGTCAAGTCTATTTTTCAAGTAACCGAGCTGGTCAGGCTGGTCGTTGTGAAATTTATAGTTTGGCCCTTGATCAAGAAAAACAAACACCATTCGTTTTTGCCGGAACCTTCAGTAACCAAAACGATAACAAACAGTTAAAAGCAAGCCTAAGTTTCACAGATCTCAATACCGAAACACAATTTGGCCCGTTTCTCAGCGACGATAATGGCGCCTACCTCATTGTTCTACCAGAAAAAGGGAGTTTTCGCTTAAGCATTCAGCTTGAAGGGGCATCAAAGGCCTATGAAACAACTTTTGTGATTCCAACTCTAAAAGAAAACGAACAACTCAAGCAAGTGGTGCGCTACGAGCTCAATGAGTACGGACGAGAAAAATATACGGTAATCAATAGCATCATCCCTGCAGACCTCGAAAAGCAAGTTGATTTACTTGCACAAGCGCAACTCAAATGGCAAGCCAAAGAAATCAAACAAGTGCAATTTAAAAGCACAGCGCCTAGTATTTCAGAACGCAGTCCTTTGTTAAGCCAATTTGCATGGGCAGATTCCGATACAGCAGCATTGGTCAATCAGCTTACCGATACCTTACTTGCCGCAGAAGTCAGTCTGGAAAATCAGGTTCGGCTTACTGAAGTACTGCGCAAAGATTTTGAACTCAAGTTAGCAGAGCGTGAGCGCTTGATTTCTAGTGGTGATGTCGAAGCGCTCGATCAAATCAGTCAGGAGTTGGCATTTATCCAGACTTGGTTAAATATCAATCAGGCAGCCAATATACCGAACATTGAAATTCTTGGTAAAATCCAGCAGACCAATGAAAAATTAGCGGCTTGGCAACATGCCGGTCAGAAAGACTCTATCTTGAATTATTTGGAGTCCGTTGGTGGAGAGCTCTCCAAATACCTACAAATTGCAGCTTTTGATGGTGAAAGTGCCTTGCAAATCGAGCAGTATAAAGCGCAAATGGCCTTGCAGGAACAAGCCAAAGCACTACAACTTGAGAAGCAAAATCGACTGAAAACCCAAGATCAGCTGAAAGTCCAAGAGAAGAATTTGGCGCTGCAATCCAAGAAAGAACAAGAGGCCACCCAAAAAAGAATTGATCAGCTTAAGCAACAGTTAGCCTTAAGCGACCTGACTATCGACATCCTGAGTTCCAAACTTCAGGAGCAAGAGGTCTATGTAGCAACCTTTGAACAAGCTACTCAAAAAGAAATCTATCTTTCGCAGTCCGAGCAGCAAAATTTGCCAGATATCGATTTATCCATGTCCATGGAGGAGCTTTTGTCGCAATATGCGCAGCAAGAGGTTCTGATCAAATCAATTAAGGAAGAATTGAACCCTATTTCAGAAAAGAAAGAAGAGCAACTTGCTCAGGAAGCATCCATTTCAAATTCGGAGAAAGTAAATAAGGAAGAATTAAAACCTAATTTTGAAAAGAAAGAGGCGCAGCTTGCTCAGGAAGAAATTTCTTTGAATTCTGAAAATCAAGCAAAGGAGGAATTAATTACAAATTCAGAGAAAATAAATAAGGAAGGATCAACCATTAATTCTGAAAATAAAGCGGAGCAGCTTGCTCAGGAAGAAATTTCTTTGAATTCTGAAAATCAAGCAAAGGAGGAATTAAT
>JACCDG011112405.1_pt1 | contig 24083 bp, 23 predicted proteins | sample 7442471 | NCBI WGS metagenome assembly JACCDG01 (sample SAMN15323444, study PRJNA562643) | freshwater metagenome | isolation source: river surface water | place: USA:Blue River Watershed | collected 2017-08-17 | reverse complement strand
TATGAAGTATACATTGATGAAAATCAGGATTTTCAGAGGGCAATGGGCGTAAACAATGTACCCCATACGTTTATTGTTGATGGTAAAGGAAATATAGTTTATAGTCACAATTCATATACAGATGGTGATGAGGATGTTATTCTGGAAAACCTTAGAAAAATTGTTAAAGGAGAAAAGATCGAGCATTAAGAAGGGACTGGAAAATGTATATTAATTTTAGCACTACTAACTAAACCTATTTTTAAACTGTGAAAATGAAGATGTTAATGAACTCCCGCTTTATCCTTGGCGGGTTGTTTGGCCTGATGATGAATTTTGTTGATAATGATGCGTACGCACAGAGTGAGACACAAACAGGGCCCCAGGTACATGGTAATTTCCAGATTGATGCACAATATTATTTGGAAGATACCGCAATTGGAGCGCCCATTGTAAAAGAGAAAGTGCTTTCAAATGGTTTTGGCAATGTAAACTACCGCAACGGCAATTTTAGCGCCGGTATGCGTTACGAAAGTTATCAAAATGTAATGCAGGGCTTCGACTCCCGCTATAAAGGTCAGGGTGTGCCTTACCGTTATGCCCGTTATAAGCACAAAGACCTTGATTTTACATTAGGGAATTTTTATGAGCAATTTGGAAGCGGGTTGATTTTTAGAAGCTATGAAGCACGGGGCTTATTGTTCGATAATGCGATGGACGGTGTAAGGTTAATTTACAATCCCTATAAGGGAGTTACCATGAAGGGGCTTATTGGTAAACAAAGGGTGTTTTTTGGTTTGAGTTCTGGTATTGTACGTGGTTTCGACGGTGAAATAAACCTGAATGAGCTATTTGACTCACTGGCCAATAAAAAAACCAAAATTATCGTAGGTGGCAGTTTCGTCAGTAAATATCAAACTGCCCAGGATCCTGTATTAAACCTGCCTGAAAATGTAGGTTGTTATGGTGGGCGTATTAATATTATCCGCGGAGCTTTTAACTTTTTCTCCGAATATGCTTATAAAATCAACGACCCATCCACAACAAATTTATTCAGCTTTAAAGACGGGCAGGGTTTGTTTGTATCTTCATCCTACGCAGCAGAAGGTTTATCATTGATGGTATCCGGAAAGTATACCGATAATATGAACTTCAGAAGCGACCGCGCAGCAACCCTGAGCGCTGCTATGATCAATTTTCTCCCGGCCTTATCCAAGCCGCATACCTACCTGATGATGGCTTTTTATCCCTACGCTACACAACCCAATGGAGAAATCAGTTCTACTGCGGAAATTCAATACAAATTTAAGAAGGGCTCTTTACTTGGAGGCGCAAATGGCATGGAAATCAGTTTAAATTACTCGAATGCCTATGGAACCGACACTACGAGATTAAACAGTAAGGGCGATGACTCTTTACACCTTTACAGGTTTAAAGTAAATCCTTATGGAATAGGTGAGAAGTATTTTGAAGACCTGAACATTGAGATAAATAAAAAGATATCAAAGCAGGTAAAAATGACACTCATGGCTGCCATGCAGTTTTACAATGATAATATTATCCGCCATAATTCAGCAGACGATGCTTATGCTGATATTTACTCTACGATTGGTGTATTGGATTTGACGTACAAATACAAACACGGTTCCTCTGTTCGTTTTGAAACACAGGTTCTACAAACGCATCAGGATAAGGGGTCTTGGGCATCCGGCCTGATAGAATGGTGGCCTACCACCAAAATGTTTTTTTCTATTCTTGATCAATATAATTATGGTAATGAAATTGAGGCTAAACGTTATCATTATTTCTTTGGAAGCCTGGGATTTATACACGATGAAACCCGTATTACTCTGAACTATGGTAAGCAACGTGCCGGTATTTTCTGTGTGGGTGGTGTTTGTCGTAATGTACCTGCTTCTAATGGCTTTAGCTTAACAATTTCTTCCAGTTTTTAAAAAATAAATACCCATGAAATAACCATGTTTCCGGGAACACAAACAATGATGAAGTTTATCTCAAACTGGTTATTCCATATGACAATTTTAATACAATAAACTACATATGAAAGTAAAACAAATTATTCCCACTATAATGATTGCAGGTTTGTTGGCATTTGCCGCCTGTGATTATGTGAGTAACCCGCGTAACAAGATTAGCACAACAACCGGTGGAAGTACAACCGGCGGCATCGATCCCAATCAGGGAAGCACTGAAAGAAATGTTTTAATAGAAGATTATACAGGGCATCACTGCGGCAATTGCCCCAGGGGTGCACGTACTGTTTTTGCTGCCGTGCAGGCTTCCGGTAAAGAGAAGAAGGCAGTAATGATTAGTATACATTCTGGATTATTTGCTTCAACCGGTAATTTTGGTGGACACCCTTACTCAACAGATTTTAGAACCCCAGCCGGAGAAGCTTATGCTGCTGCTTTTGACGCTAGTTTTAATCCATTCTTTACCTCCAACCATAAAAATAATCCACCAAACGGGTTGTATTTTGCACCGGATGAATTTAATATTGCATTAGACTCATCAAAAGTGGGAACACCGTCTGATTTCCGTATTGACCTTATTCCCGAATATAACACTACCACGCGCGTATTAAGTGGAAAGGTAAGGGTAAATGCGCTGAAAAACCTTACCGGAGGTACATATAAGCTCATAGTATTGTTAGCTGAGGATAGTATCATTGCAGCACAGTTGGACGATGACCACCTGCCTTCAACCTATGTTCCCGATTACGTTCATCGTCATGTTCTTCGCGGAGCAGTAACTGATATTTGGGGTTCTCCAATTTTTGCTGTAAATACGACCTTGCCTGCAGGAACAAAAGACTCCCTTAATATTGGTTCTTTTTCTTTTTCAGTGCCTTCAGCGTATCACGAAGAACATTGTCATGTTATAGCCTATATCTATAATGCCGATCTTGCCTCGCCGACTAAATACGAAGTGTATCAGGTAGAAGAGCGTAAGATTAAATAACCCATGTTTCGCTTTTTTAAAGGTCACTGACGTGGCCTTTTTTGTTGAGTTTAGGTAGTTTTTGAAGCGCTATTATTGATTCAAGAGCTGCTATACGAAGATCTTTTTCATGAAGCAGTGCTTCATATAGTATTTTGCTTTGTTCATAATCCTTTTCACGAACAATCACGGTTTTTTCGCAGGGATTTAAAATTTCTTTTATTTCCATTTCTGCAAATCGAAGTATTTCATCGGTCTTCATTTGAAAAATTTCAGACAGTTTTCGGAGCATGTCCAGTTTAATGTCTTTTTCTCCGCACTCAAATTGAATATACCAGCTTCGGCTTACCTGAAGTTGTCTGGCAATGTAATTTTGGGTTAGGTTTTTTATTTCCCTTATTTTTCTGACAGCAGGTCCAATTTTATTCATGATAAATGCCCATTATTTAGTAAGGTTCTATAATTAATACCGTTTGCATTAATATAATGGCTCAATTCCGTTTCACTACATTGCACCATAACACTAATAGCAACGGCATTTACCACTGTAAATATTTTATTTGGATTGGACCAAATAAAATATAACATTGGTATAACAACATGTGGGTAGATGTCTTTAATAATACCAATGTTAACGAGAAATAATCCGAAAAACATTTCGAGTTCTATATTAATAAATGCCAATGGTTAAACATGTTCGAGCCAATCGTTTGAAAAGAAAATTGGCCTTATTAACAATTCCAATCGGAATAATTCCAAATAACGTCAAAGTTAGGTATTTATATATTGCCTGTTATTTAATTTTATGATGCCTGATGAATTTTTTAATACTGGATAAGTGACTAATAATGGCGGTTATTAATTGAATGACTACTTGATGTATTTTTTACAGACATAATGTAAAATATTTTAGGGTTGATAGCTAATACATTTGCAGGTACAACCAAATGATTCATTCAGAATTACTCTGATGAACATTACTAAAAACTAAAAAATGAGAACAAAAAACAATTCAGACAAGCAATGTTTATTGCAACTGGCTTAATCCCTGCGGGGATTCTTATGGCCCAATCTACCGTAACCACCTGGGGAGGGACAAATAATTACATTACCAAATGGACAAATGCGCCCTCCAGTCAAATAGGTAATTCGATAATACAGGATAATGGTACCAATGTTGGAATAGGAATAAGTCCGTCTTACAAATTGGATGTGAATGGGAATCTGAATTTACCAAGTAATGGCATTTATTACTTAGGGGGGAATGCGGTATTAACATTCAGAGGTGTAAACTCAAGTATAGCTGTAGGTAATAATGCTGGCGCTTCTAGTAGTGGATCGAGTAATTCATTTATGGGAATGAATGCGGGAAGTTCGGTTACAACAGGATCAAATAATTGTTTTTTTGGAGTAGCATCGAATGGCAGTTTGACTGGATCAAGCAATACTGTTATTGGGGTTAGTGCCCGTAGTTCAGCGAGTTATGGAACTGCCATTGGCATAAATGCAAATGTGGGTACAGAATGTACAGCAGTGGGAGCTTTTGCCGGGTATAGTAATGGAACAGGAATTTCTAATTTTTACGCCGGTTTTAAAGCAGGTTATTCAAATATAGGGGGGTCTTATAACACAGTTTGCGGACATTTGGCCGGTACAAGTGTCGCTCAATCAAGTAGCTTTAATTCTTTTTATGGGTATTACTGCGGTAATGGTATTACAACCGGTACAAAAAATGCTTTTTTTGGAGGAAGTTGTGGGATAACGAATACCACCGGAAGTTACAATACATTCATGGGTTATAATAGTGGTACCTGGCTTACAACCGGATCCAATAATGTTATGATAGGGTATCTTTCTGGTTTAAATGGTACCACTTCCTCAAATTGTACCTTACTAGGGAATTCGTCCGATTTAAGTGCGGGAACAGAAACTAATGCAACGGCTCTGGGTAATGGTGCTATTGTAAATGCCAGTAATAAAGTAAGAATAGGCAATACTACCGTAACTGTAGTAGAAGGCCAGGTGGCCTATACTACAAGCGATGGGAGGTTTAAGTTTAATGTAAAAGAGGAAATAAGCGGTATAGACTTTATTAAAAAATTAAGACCGGTAAGTTACCAGTTTAATACACGTTCTTTCGATGAATTTTTAACGCAAAACATGAAGGAAGATGAAAAAAGAGAATACATGAAGAATATTGATTATTCAGTATCAACGAAAGTGATTCATTCTGGTTTTATAGCTCAGGAAGTTGAGAAAGCAGCGAAAGAATGTGGTTTTGTTACTGATATTGTTCATTCGCCTCAGGATATGAATGATAATTACAGTATTTCCTATAGCGCAATGGTAGTTCCAATTGTAAAGGCTATTCAGGAGCAACAAAAGCTTATTGAGGCACAGCAAACCACTATTGATGAATTGAAAAAACAACTGGAAACTACCGGTATCAATAAGGGTAATGAGGTATTGGCTCAGGTAAAATTGTATCAGAACAATCCTAACCCTTTCTCTAAAGAAACTGTTATTCGGTTTAATCTTCCCAGGGAAGTAAGCAATGCCTATATTGCTGTTTATGATCTTTCCGGTAAGCAATTAATGACACTCCCTGTTTCACGTGGTGCCGATTCGGTAACCATTAATGCCGCCAAATTAGGTGCAGGCATGTATATCTACTCTATTATTGCGGATAACAATCTGGTGGATTCAAAACGCATGGTTATTACCCAGAATTAATACCAATCAGACCAATTATCCTATAGGTTGATTGTCCTGATTTTCTTATGTTTTTAAAGCGGCCTTTGCAGGCCGCTTTTTTGTTGGGGCATAGTGTTTTATCCAGGAACATTTCTTTGAGTATATTTGCAACCTTCCTTATGGCTAAAATTCTGAAAGATATAAACATTGTTAACCGCAGGGCATCCTTCGAGTTTAGTTTTGTGGAAAAATATATTGCCGGTATGCAATTGCAGGGAACGGAAATTAAATCTATACGGGAAGGAAAGGCCAATCTTTCGGATAGCTATTGTTTTTTTAAAAACGGGGAGTTATGGATTAAATCCCTGCATATTTCTGAGTATACAGAGGGTACATACAATAACCATCATCCTACCCGGGAACGTAAGCTGCTGCTGAACCGGCGCGAACTGGATAAAATCGAAAAGAAATTAAAGGATCAGGGACTAACCGTAATTCCACTTCGTTTGTTTGTGGCCGATAATGGTTATGCCAAATTGGAAATAGCTGTAGCAAAAGGGAAGAAATTACACGACAAACGTGACGATATAAAAAAGAAGGATTTGCAACGTGAAACCGATCGCCGCTTTAAATAATCAGAATAGCCCCAATTCTGTAGTTTTTACCCAGCCTTCATTGCCATTGTCTAACTGAATACCAGTCCATTCGGAATTAGATTCCAGAACCTTTACACGAGTTCCTTCGTGCAGGGTAAACTTGGTTTTCCCGGCAGCATCCGGAGCGCTTACAACCTGCACTATAGCGGAGGTAATAATGGCCCTGGTTTGCCGGTGCTTGTTTTGCAGAGCCGCATAGCCAATACAAAAAACAATTGCGGTACTTATAAAAAAGAAGCTCCCTGCCCAGAATCCCGTTCGTTTAAATACAGGCGATGCAGACTGAATGTACAAAACAAAGAAAAGTGCAGCTAAGATTATACAGGCAATACTTAACCAGGCCCAGCCATCCGTAGAAAGCAGGGTGTAGAGGTTGGATTTAACAGCACTAACAAAGTAGTTTTCTTTTACGTCAATCTTATCTATTGTTTTAGACGAGACTATGCGAAGGTTGTTACTGATATCCTCATCGGCAGGATCGAGTTTTTTTGCTAATTCGTAGTGGTAAATCGCTTTTCCCAGTTTATTGTCGCGGTAATAGGCATTTCCAAGATTATAATGCAGACCAGACGAACTTTGCCCGGAGGCAAGAATCTGTTCATAATACCGTATTGCTGTTGCGTATTGCTGTTGCTGAAAGGCATTCGCCGCACTATCGGTCAGAGCTCTTATATTTGCCTTCAAGGGCAATAATCCTGAAAATAACAGGAACAAAAAAGTAATGTTATGCTTTAAGTTCATCTTCCAGGTTACTGATTAGTTCAATTGTTTGATTATATACCTGCTGTAGATCGCCAGAAATAGCACCGGGAGCATATTTAACCATTTCACAATTGCCAAGTGTAGTTAATAATTGCGAAATGGTTTCAGGTTTAACCTGTTTGCCGATAAGGTTAATTTTTACGCTTTCTTTTGACAATTCAGCAACGGATATATTCAGCTTATCACTCAGATAACGGTTAAGGACCATTAATACCTCATTATAAAATTCATCTTTCCTGTTTTCTTTCATCCATTTACCGGCAGTTGTTAATTGCTTACGAGCCACCTTAGCGGCCTGTCTTTCTTTTACCAGACTTATATTACTATTCGCTTTAATGTATCTGCGTCGGAGAATGATAAAGCCTGTGAGTAAGAGTACAGGTAAAAATAATAACAAATAATGCAGATGAGAAGAGAAAAATTCATAATGAGTGGTTTGTAATAAGAGGTCGCCTTTTTTTATATAGCGGATGTCATTTTCTGTTTCTTCTATGTGCTTTTTTTGCCCACTATATACCTTAGCAGAGCTACCTTCGGCACCAGGCTGTACATTAATTTTAAATTCAGGTGAAGGAATGCTGATGTATTGTTTTTTTACCGGATCGAAATAGGAAAAGTTAAGGTCTTTTATTACAAAGTCGCCCGATTGACGTGGTATAAGCAAATAATCGTAGGTTTTGGTACCGCTGACCCCTCCGGATATAGCGATACTTTCATTAATCTTAGGTTCGTAGGTTTCAAAACTCTCCGGAAAAACAATAGAGGGAGCCTCCACAAGTTTAATATTGCCTTTTCCCTGTAAAGTAATTTTCAGATTAACAGCATCATTGGCTTTTACAGTGGCCTTACTTAACTCTGCTTTAAAATTAAAATTTCCAACAGCACCCGAAAATCCCACTGGTTTGTCGGATTCAGGTAGGGCTGACACATCAACACTTACTGGTTTACTTTTTATTTTAACCAATACATCTTCGTAACCATTAACACCCATCATTTGCTCAAAAATGTCGCGTGGCGGGCGGTTACTTTTTCTTCTCACCACCATTTCCAGTTCTATAGGCTCTATGCTCAGTTTACCGGCATGTTGGGGAAATGCGTAGGTAGTGGCTATGGTAGCAACATTATAACGTATACCGTCAAGGTTCTCGCTTTGCCATCCGGTTTGTCCGGTTTGCCGGTCGGCCTGGCTCCAGAAACCGCTATAGGCTGGTAATTTAATGTCCTTTACTCCGCAACTTACCCTGCTATATATTTTATGGGTAATTATAATTTGTTCGCCCTGAAAACAAGTGGATTTACTTACAAAGGTTCTTACAAACAAATCGTCGTCTGAGGTAGCAGCACCTGAGGAAGGTTGAGCCGAAGGAGCAGAAGATCCCGGATTTGTTCCGACCTTAGTCACTTCAATAGTAATGCTGTTCGATTGAATTTTTTTGCCATTAGCCACAATAGAGGCCGGCCCTATCACAAATTTCCCCTCTTTACGGGCTGCCATATAATATGACAAAGTGAGAGATTGTGATACATTTCCGTTAATAATTTGCATACTGGAATTCTGACTTGGGCCGGAGGCATCAAAATCACTTAAGGAAGGAGGTCTGAAATCGCTACAGTTTCCGGAATTTACGGTGTATGCCAATTGAAATCCTTCGCCTACTGCCACCTTATTTTTGCTTACCTGCGCTTCTAACTTTTGGGCATGCAGTTTTAATCCCATATTTAGGAATAGTCCCAGAAAGGCTAACAGGTAGTATTGCTGTATGTTAAAACTCCATTTCATTTTTCCAGCTCAAAGATAAAGCACCTTATTTAATTAAAAATTCATGGTTAAAGAACTTAAAAGAATTAAAAATCAAATTTTAATCTTCCCTACAAATCTAAGATCAGAAATCACCAATCAAAAACTCTACCTCTACCAATCCTTCTCAATCTGTTTTTGTTCAATCGGATTTCCTTTCACTTTTTTTCCATCCTGCAATTTCTTTTCGGCTTGCTTTAGAGCATCCAGCATGCGTTGTGCATCTTCTTTACTTAGTTTTGGCTGAGCTTGCTGTTGCTGGTCTTTTTTGTCTTTTAGTTCCTGTTTCTGGTTTTTCTGTTGGTCTTCTTTATTTTGATTTTTGTCATCCTGTTTATCCTTATTCTGTTTATCCTTTTCCTGTTGTTCTTTCAGTTTGCGTTGGGCATAGGCCAAATTATAACGGGTGTCTTCATCTTTGGAATCATATTTTAAGGATTTTTTGTAGGCATCTATGGCTTTTTGATAATCTTTAGCCATCAGGTAAGCATTTCCCATGTTGTGCAGGGCACTATGTGCGCTGTCTTTAGAACTGGTACCTCCATTGGCAAATATGTCCAAATTACCGGCAGCATCCCTATATTGTTGCGCCAGTATAGAGTCGGCTTTGGCACCGTACATGGCTCTGAAATCAGCATCGTGCTTTTTATCGGCCAACGATTTGTATTTGGCAGTTCCCAGGTTATAATAGGCTTTTTTGTAATTCGTGTTTTTTTTTAGGGCGCTTTCATACTGCTTTGCAGCATCCTCATATTTACCGCTTTGGTAAGCTTTATTACCTTCCCGCAATTGTTTTTTTTCATCCTGGGCATGCAAAGCCGACCAGAGGAATAACAAAGAAACTATATATTTCAGCAATGCTCTCATTGTTTAAATACGTTTAATTTTTTCCACCACGAGCTTACCCTTTCACTGAATAACAGTTCAATCGTCAACAATAAAAGAGCCAGGCCGGCAAACCACTGAAACTGATCTTCGTAGTCGGTATACATTTTCGATTCCAATTGTTTTTTATCGAGGTCCTTTAATTGATCGAGTACATTGTTTAATCCCACATCACTGTTATTGGCCCTGATGTAGACACCATTTCCGGCTGCTGCAATTTCTTTCAGTAGCTCTTCATTCAGTTTGGTTACAACAGTATTGCCTTCCCTGTCTTTTTTATAACCCGATTTTATACCATTCAGGTAATAAGGAATCGGAGCTCCTTCCGGAGATCCTATACCAATAGTGTTTATCATAACACCTTGTTTTGCGGCATCTTCAGCCATTTTAATAGCGTCTTCCTCATGGTTTTCACCATCTGTAATAATTACAATGGCTTTGTTTTTGCCCACATCCTTACCAAAAGACTCTATGGCTTTTTCCAAAGCAGCGCCCACATTGGTACCCTGAGTAGGAATGAGCCGGGGACTGATACTGCCCAGGAAAAGTTTGGCTGCCGAATAGTCTGATGTAATGGGCAATTGTACATAAGCTTCTCCTGCAAACACAACAATACCAATACGATCGCCCTCCAGCTTATCAATAAATTTTTCAATAGCCTGCTTAGCCCTTTCCAGGCGGTTCGGACTCAAATCTTCAGCCATCATGGAGTTGGATACGTCGAGGCAGAGCATGATATCGCCTCCTTCGCGTTTTACCTCCTGTAATTTGGAACCAGTTTGCAGGTTTAATAAGGCCACTACCATAGCCGTAAAGGCTATAATAAACAAAGCGAATTTGAGGTTGCGTTTGGATCCCGACACATCGGGAATCATGGTTTTAATTAATTTGAACTCGCCCAATTTTCGCAAAAGCCTTTTCCTGTAGCCCGACATAAGGGTATAGGTTATCAGCATCAGTGGAACAATTCCGATGATCAATAATAGTTCTTTATGTTCGAAGCGGTACACAGCGCTTAAGGTATATTTTTAAATAAAATGTATTTGCAAAGGAATTCAAGTAACAAGGCTATAACCGCCGCAATGGCAAACCAGAAAAACTTTTCGGCTTTATTGCTGTAACTTTTTTCACTAATAATGGTTTTTTCGAGTTTGTCTATGTCTTTGTATATTCTTTTCAGACTGGCATTGTCTGTAGCGCGGAAATATTTACCTCCGGTCATTTCTGCTATCTGTGTCATCGAATTTTCGTCAATCTCCACATCAACATAATCGTATTCCAGGCGTCCATCGGGATATGCGCCTACCGGGGTGAGTGCTTTGCCCTTTGTGCCTACACCAATAGTATAAACCCTTACTCCAAATGTTTTGGCTATTTCCCCGGCAGTAATTGGGGCAATTTCTCCACTATTGCTTACCCCATCAGAAAGTAAAATAACCACTTTACTTTTGGCGTTGCTTTCTTTAACACGGGCTACAGCATCGGCCAGACCCAAACCAATGGCTGTTCCCTGCTGCGGAAGCATACCAGCATCTACATCATCAAAAAGATTTTTTATTACTTTATGGTCGGTAGTAAGCGGACATTGTGTAAAGGCTTCCCCGCTGAATACGACGAGTCCAATGCGGTCGTTAGGCCGGGCATCCACAAAATCCTTAGCTACCTCTTTGGCACAATCAATCCTATTTGGTTTAAAGTCGCGGGCCAGCATAGAGTACGATACGTCAAGACTCATAACTATATCTATTCCTTCCGTTTTTACATCTTTCCAGCTACTGCGCGATTGCGGGCGGGCCAGAATAAGAATAATGAGTGATACGGCTATTATCCGGAAAACAAAGGTAAGGTGACGCAGATAAGCCTTTGCAGAAGGTTTTACGGAGCCCAGGTGCTGAAAGGTGGAATAGGTAAATTCTGCTTCCTGTTTTTTTAAACGCAGCACATACCACAAAACCATAAGGGGTATCAGGCAATAAAGCCAGAAAAACTCCTTGTTTGCAAAACTTATGTCTTTAAAAAATTCTAACACAATAAAACCTTAAACTATTGATTCTTCCCTCATTGTTCCTTTTACAAACTCCAGGGCATTGTTCCATGCCAGCTCATTTTCCACATCAATGGGGCGGGCTTTGGCAAATTTCACATAATCGGCCAGTGCTAACACCTGTTGTAATTTTTCACGACTCAACTGATCAATTACCTGCGATTTCATAACATTCATTATTTCGTCGGTAGTTAATTCCATAGCATGTACTTTATAACGACCCTCAATGTATACCCTAAGCACATCTGTAACAGCAGTATAGTATTCCTTGTTTTTGCCTTCCTGCCAGAGTTTTTGTTCTTTTATTTTTTCCAGCGATCTTAATGCTGTAACATGCGGAGCCTCAGCGGGTGGGGGAGGCAGGGCTTTTTCGGGTTGTTTCTTTACAAAACGCAGAAATATAAAAACGGCAATAAGAATAGCAACAGTTATACCAAGAGCCCAATAAAGCTGCGGCAGGTATTCTTTCCAGTTAAAAGGCTCTTCAAAAGGCGCCTTTACATCTTTAATGGAAGCTTCAGCTGTATCTACTGGAATGGTTTTCACCTCCAGCAGCAAGGGTTGGGTTTCGTATGGGTGCAGGGTATCGTGATTAACAATAAATACAAAGGGTTGTATAGCCCAGTAACCCGAATCGAAGGAGGTAATGGTGATGATCTGCTTTTGCTGAAGGTTTTGTGGTTCGTTTTTATCAGGAATGGTAGTATCTATGGCAGAAACGTTTACAATTTCAACTTCTTTACGAAGGGTATCACTCAGTTTAGGCCATTGTATGACCGTATTTTTCTGGTCGTTTTTGTAATTGATAACCAACTCTATTTTTGTCTGTTCGCCTATGCGTATTTTTGAACTATCTAAAAAAGCCTGCACACTTATGTTTTGTGCCTGAAGCTGCCGGGTAGACAACATCAGTATGCTGAACAGGAACAATAATATTATTCTTCTGCACATAAGGTTTAGCGTTTTTTAAACAGGTTCATTAAAGGGCGGATATAAGGCTCTCCGGTATTAATCCGGGTATGGTCTATGCCAGCCCTGGAAAAAATATCTTTCAGTTTTTTTTCGTTTTCCAATTGGGTCATTTTCATTCTTTTTTGAAAGTCCCTGTCGGAGGTGTCCACCCAAATTAACTGACCACTTTCAAGGTCGCGGAGTTTAATGAGCCCCACAGCAGGAATCTGCTGTTCTGCCTTATCATAAATATGGAGGGCTACAATATCGTGTTTGCGGTTAGCGATCTTAATAGCATCGGCAAAGCGGTGATTATCGGCAAAATCGGAAACAACAAACACAATGCTTTTCTTTTTAATAACATTGCTCAGATATTTCAGGGCTTGTGTAATATCAGTGCCTTTACTTTCAGGTTCAAAATTTATCAACTCACGAATAATGCGTAAAATATGCGTCTTTCCTTTTTTTGGGGGAATAAATTTTTCGATTTTGTCGCTGAAAAAAATAACACCAATTTTATCGTTATTGGTAGAGGCAGAAAAGGCAATTACAGCACAAAGTTCAGTAATGAGGTCTTGCTTAATCTGTTTATGGGTACCAAAATTTCCCGAGGCACTTACATCTACCAGCAACATCACATTCAATTCACGTTCCTCTTCAAATACTTTTACATAAGGAGCATTGAATCTGGCAGTTACGTTCCAGTCAATAGTACGTACATCATCCCCGGGAGTATATTCACGTACTTCGCTGAAAGCCATACCCCTTCCTTTAAACGCACTATGGTACTCACCGGAAAATATCTGGTTTGATAAGCCCCGCGTTTTAATTTCTATTTTTCTGACTTTCTTTAAAAGCTCCTGTGTATCCATAAAGAGTTGGTGCTAACGGACTTTATCCCAATTGCGGGTTTATCAGGGCACTTCTACGGTGTTCAGGATTTCGTTTACAATCTGTTCGCTGCTAATGTTTTCGGCCTCGGCTTCATAGGTAAGCCCTATGCGGTGGCGTAATACATCAGGGCAAATAGCCCTAACATCTTCAGGTATTACATAACCCCGGCGTTTAATAAAAGCATAAGCCTTGGCTGCCAGGGCCAGATTAATAGAAGCACGTGGCGAACCACCAAAACTGATGAGCGGGGCAAATTTACCCAGCTTATAATCCTTTGGAAAACGGGTGGCAAATACAATGTCTACGATGTAACGCTCAATCTTTTCGTCCATATAAACATCGCGAACTACTTTACGGGCTCTTACAATATCATCCGGGCTAAGAATAGTATTGGGCACCGGCATACCGGCAGGGGAAATATTGGAAGCAATGATCTTACGTTCGTCTTCTTTACTTGGATAGCCGATAATTACTTTCAGCATAAAACGGTCAACCTGTGCTTCCGGCAGGGGATAGGTACCTTCCTGTTCAACCGGATTTTGGGTAGCCAGTACCAGAAAAGGATTGGGCAGCTTAAAGGTTTCTTCGCCAATGGTTACCTGTTTTTCCTGCATGGCTTCCAGCAAAGCGCTTTGTACCTTGGCCGGAGCACGATTGATTTCATCGGCCAGCACGAAGTTGGCAAAAACAGGCCCTTTTCTTATGGTAAATTCCTCTTTTTTCTGATTGTAAATCATGGTACCAACCAGGTCTGCTGGCAACAGATCTGGAGTAAACTGTATACGGCTAAACTGAGCATGTACACACTTAGCCAGAGTATTGATAGCCAGAGTTTTGGCCAAACCCGGAACACCTTCCAGTAAAATATGGCCATTGGATAAGAGACCAATTAACAGGCGTTCTACCATGTATTTCTGGCCAACAATTACCTTATCCATTTCGGTAGTAAGGAGTTCTACAAAGGAGCTTTCCTGTTGTATGCGTTCGTTTATTTCGCGGATATCAGTTGTCATATCAAATCGTATTTAACGGGAATGTAAAAATACGATTAGCTTTCTGTTATTAATTGTTAAAAATTGTTAAGCTGACTTAAATAATGCTAACCAGGGGCTTGTTAATAATATCGTTTGAAAATATGTTTAGGCCAATTCTCCTATCAGTCGATTGGCCTAAACATATTTATTCATCGGCATTTATCAATGCAATACCTGAAACAGTTTTGGACTGTTTCCCGCTAACATTGGTATAAATACCTGAGCTATCCTGCCGGTATTCTTAGCGTTTTTCTATACGTGGCGCTGCTAGGTGCGAAGACTTTTACTTTTGCCCGTTGGGGGATCAATCAGTCAGTATCTGCACCCATACATCGGGTATACCGGCTTTTTTGGCGTCATCTACCTTTCGAAATGCTTCTTCCTTGGTAGTAGCGGTATCAATAAATACATAATTGAATTTCGACAACCTGTCAATTAAAACATCGGTGTTGGGAAAGCCAAAATTGCTATACTTCTTTGCTTCTGTTTCGGCATATTCTGTATAAAAGCAAGATTCGATTACAATAAAAATACCCTTTTGAGCCTGGTTTCCGTCGAGGTCTGTAAAATCGGAAGCTTTATTGGTAAGTATATACACATCATGTTCGCGGGCTACATTTTTACCACTGAACTGAACGGGGTTGGTCTTTTGTAGTTTATCATTTATTTTTTGATTCTCCTTTTCTTTATCTGCGATTTTAGTTGTTTTATTTTTCAGGTCTTCCAACTGCTCTTCCAACTCATCTATCTTTCGCTCTAATCGTTTCTGTTCTTCTTCTTCCTGCTTAAGTTTACCCAGCTTTACGGCACATAATATTTCCTGGGAAGTACCAGCATAAGGGGCAATTGGACCAATCACATAATCGTAACTATAGCCCACAGAACAGCGCCGATTCAGGGTTAATCCTGCTGTAATACCCAGGGCGTAAGCGCTGCGGTATGTAATCCCTCCCCAAACCTGCTTATTCCAGTTCAGACTGATACCCGCATCGTACTGCAGGGGGGCATTTTTAACCATGCGTAATAGTATATTCGGACTAAGGGTAATTTGATTTAACTGCACGTCATATTTAGCTGATACAGCCAGGTGGCGGGTCATGGCATAATAAGAACGTGTCCCTGCATTATCGTTATAGTTTATACGACCTGCAAATAATTGTGGTACAGCTATACCGGCACTGAATTTTTGGTATTCAACTGCTATACCGGCATTACCATCGGCTACACTTCTGCGTTGGGCTGTGTTAAATAAACCCGGATCTGTGGTGTTGGCAACCACTACTTTGGCGTAATTGATACTTTGATCAAATATTCCGAGCGATAAACCAAACTTTATGCAGGTTTGCTCACTCAGGTTAAGCCGGTAAGCATAAGTAGCCATTGCATTTGTATTGGAAAGAATACCTTTGCGCTGGTTAGCTACCAAAAATGCAAGACTCACTTTTTTATCTTCCGGTTTTCCATCAATACACAGCAGATTAAGTACCGGAGCACCTTCAAATCCCGAAAGTTGATTCCGGTTCAAGGCCATTATTTCGGTTAAATCTTTATCGCCGGCAAAGGCGGGGTTACAGACAAATGGCTTATAAGTATAAGCAGAAAACAACGGTAATTGCTGTGCATTCAGCCGGCAAACCGAAATGATGAAAAAACAAAATATGTGTATATACCTGCTCATGGCCTGCTGGTAATGGTAATACTGCCCTTGAACAGCTTGCTTTTATCAGAAAATTTTAATACATAATAGTAAACCCCGTCGGGCAAACGGGAATTATTATACGTGCCCTTCCAATCGTTCAGGTAGGGGCTTTCATGAAATATTAATTGTCCATACTCGTTAAAAATACTCAGATCGGAGCTTTTAAACACCTCAATGTGTTCAATATAAAATGCGTCGTTTATTCCATCGCCGTTAGGAGTAATGGTATTGGCAATCATTCCCTGGTACTCTCCCTCATTTACCTGTATAAAAACAGAATCGCGGCTGGAGCAACCATTTTTGCTTGCCGTTAAATAATACCATGTAGAAGAATAGGGTGTGGCCTGCGTTGCAAATGAATTAGGGCTACTCATACTTTCAGCCGGAAACCAGGAGGGTGTGCCTTGTCCGGTGGCCAGAAGTGGAATGGTATTTCCCTGATCAATAATAGTATCCTTGTTAAGAATGTTTACCAGCGGGTAGGGAATGGCTAATACCGAAGTGATGGCAGAGGTATCGGATGGACAAAGGGTATTACTTACAATAACACGAAATAAAGAGGTATCAGACAATGGAAAAGTGATGTTATCTATAGTGTATGGCATATTGCTCCAGTTTGTTCCACCGTTCTGCGATACCTGCCATTGCAGATGATTTCCGTTGTAATTGTTTACTGCCAGAGTAAGCTGGCTACCGAGACATAATTGAGTGGCGGATGGATTTATAGTACCTGCCAAGGCGGATGGGCTATAGAAAACCGTGTCTGGTCCGGCGTAAACAGTAGGACAAACACCATTACCGATAAGTACCCTGAACAGGGTTGTTTGGGTGAGATTGGAATAATTGAACGTAGCTGCGGTTCCCGTGGCTACGATCCAGTTTGTTCCGTTATTTACTGAGTATTGCCATGCCGAAACAGTTCCGGAATGACCGGATAAACTTAAGGTTCCGGAGGCCGGCGCTCCGCAATAAATTCCACCGCCACTTAATGTTCCCGCTACAGCAGGGGCATCAACCTGTATGGTCACATAGTTGGAAGTATCGGCAGGGCATACTCCGCTTTTAACAATACGCCGGTAGAGGGTGGTTTGTGTTATATTATTATAGGTATAGGTAGCTGCTAAAGTTCCGGTATTGACCCAGGTATTGCCTGCATTTACAGAATATTGCCAGGCACTGATTGCACCACTCTGTGCATTTCCACTTAAAGTACCGGTATTGCCCGAGGCACAAACTGTATTGTCGCTGCCGAGTGTACCGGCATCGGACAGGGGGCTTACATTAATACTGATCTGGCTGGTATCGGCCTTACATACCCCGCTCTTTACAACATAAGCATAAGTAGCGGATTGGCTTATAGCACTAAAAGCCTGCGATGATGTGGTATTGTTTAAACTGGTATAAGTACTTCCATTCACCAGGTACCACCCTGATGCAACACCGGTTACGCCGGTGGTACTGAGTAGTCCGGAGGCCGAATTGCAAAAACTTCCTCCACCTGTAATATTTCCCGCATCGCTGGCCGGATCAACAGTAAGGCAGGTGGTTTGAGAAGTGTCGCCGTTTACAAGAATAACCCTGAAACAAAGATTATTCATAGCCATAAAATAAGTATTGGTTACGTTGGTATTGGTAATATTCGACCAGGTAACACCTGCTGTGGTTGAAACCTGCCAGTAGGCCGGAGAGGAAGTGGCTCCGTTCAGTGTCATAAAACCACTGGTGCCCTGGCATACCGTATCCGGTCCGTTTATAATAACCGTACCGTTAAGAACATTAGTGGATTGTGGCTGTAGCTGGGGAAAAACAACAGAACAAAAACCAATAAAGAAAAACAGGCTTATGTAAACCTTTTTTAAACGCATAGTGCTACACGAATTTACTTTTTTACCGTTTAAAATTCAATTTTTTTACGATAAACAGAAAGGATAGTTCTACTTAAAGGAAGAAAAAGGAGAATAAAAAATATTAGTACCTTTGCCCTTTATGTTCAATTTATGGAATTATCAACGCTTTCAGCCATTTCGCCCGTAGACGGCAGGTACAGAAAACTTACTGCATCGCTTGCCGGATACTTTTCTGAATATGCCCTTATCCGATACCGGGTACAAGTAGAAATCGAGTATTTTATTGCCCTTTGCGAGTTGCCACTGCCGCAATTGAAAACCATAGACAAGGCTGTGTATCCACAACTAAGATCAATCTATACAACCTTTAGTGAAGCGGATGCCCTGGAAGTAAAGGAAACGGAGAAAGTAACCAATCACGATGTAAAAGCTGTAGAATACTTTATAAAAGAGAAATTCCGTAAGTTCAGACTGGACGCATACCTTGAGTTTATACACTTCGGGCTTACCTCTCAGGATGTAAACAACACCGCAGTACCGCTGTCGCTCAAAGAGGCGGCCAACGGACAAATTTACCCCTTACTGGAAGATATTATAAACGGTTTTAATAAAAGGGCAAAGGAATGGGAAAACATTCCAATGCTGGCGCATACACATGGCCAGCCGGCATCGCCAACACGTTTGGGAAAAGAAATACTGGTGTTTGTAGAACGGCTCGAAAAACAACTCGTACAGCTTAAACAAGTTCCTTACTCAGCTAAATTCGGCGGTGCTACCGGCAATTTTAATGCACATTGCATCGCTTATCCGGATACCGATTGGTTCAGTTTTGCCGATAAATTTGTGAATGAACAATTAGGATTGAGCCGCAGCCGCTATACTACGCAAATTGAGCATTATGATAACCTTGCGGCCTGGTTTGATGCCCTGAAGAGAATACATTCCATATTGATTGATTTTAGCAGGGATGTATGGACGTATATCTCCATGGACTATTTTAAACAGAAGCTGAAAGCAGGTGAAATTGGCTCCTCTGCCATGCCTCATAAAGTAAATCCGATAGATTTTGAAAATGCCGAAGGCAATCTTGGAATAGCCAATGCCTTACTGGAACATCTTTCAGCCAAATTACCCGTTTCCCGTTTGCAACGCGACCTTACAGATTCTACAGTACTGCGCAATATTGGTTTGCCTTTGGCGCATGGATTAATTGCCTATCGCTCCCTGTTGAAGGGGTTGGATAAACTTATTTTAAACGAAGCTGCACTTATTCACGACCTGGAAGAGAATTGGGCCGTGGTGGCTGAGGCCTTGCAAACCATATTGCGTCGCGAAGGTTATCCCAAACCTTATGAAGCATTGAAAGATTTAACCCGAACCAATAACAGGATTACAGCAGAAACCATCAAAGCCTTTATTGATACCCTGCATGTGAACGAACAGGTAAAGGAAGAGATGAAAAAGATCAGCCCGCATAATTATACAGGCAGGGTGGGCTAATACTATTGTAAAATAAAGGGGAAAGAATTAATTTGCATCAAAAAGAAGTTTATGAGCACTTTAGACGATAATAGTTTTATTGAAAAAGGCAAAATAACCATTACAGAAGGTGTTAGTGAAATGTTTCTGTCTATGGCCAAGTGGATGAAATTTATGGCCATAGTGGGGTTTGTACTAATCGGAATTATGTTTGTGGCTGGTATTGGAATGATGCTTTTCGGATCTTCGTTCAGTTTTAATGGTGGGGAGGGATCTGCCGCTGTGGGTATTGTGACCGGACTGATTTACCTGGTGATTACAGTTATTTATTTTTACCCGGTATTGTATCTGTATAAAGCGGCAACCGGAATTAAAAAGGGGTTTTCTGAGTCAGATCAGGAAGCATTTGAAGACGGGATTTACCATCACAGAAGGCATTATAAGTTAATTGGTCTTTACACCTTGGTTTTATTATCGCTTTATGTGATAGCCATATTAATTATCATTTCGTTTAGTCGTTAGTCACAGGAAGTGTATTAAAATGAAGGATTGACGCAAAAAAACAGATACTATAACAAAACGTAAAATTCCTTTGCCGGAAATACCGACTCTTTAGCCTGACAATAAATTCTGTATCTCTCTTCCAGATGATACGCCCAATTATTCAAGTATAAGGCAATATCTGTTATTTTTACTGGTTTTAAGGACTGCCTTCCATCCGGAATCCTTTTCCATCCTGCATTATCAGAAAGATTGGCAGGTCTGTTCAATGAAAGCAGATCGAAGCCATCTCTTAATAATTTTGCAGAAATATCAGAACCTTCTTTATCATAAAAATCCGAATGAGATAAGCCGCCATACGGCCTTGTTTTCTGATTGTGCTCCGGAAACAATAAGTGTTGAATTTCCGCTCTATCATTAATAGGGGAAGCGAAATTAAGGTGGTTATTGTCGGTTAAAATACGAGTGGCTTTACGAAGAGTATGAATCGTCTGGCAGTTAATTCTGATTGTCATTAAAAAATTGGGGCTAAATTGTGGTGTTATTTGTTTTTGGTTAATTATTAAGGCGATCAGTCAATTTATAAGGCACTCAAAATCAATCCAATAATTTGTTATTAAGACGTTATTCACACCATATCAGCCATATAATAACAAAAAATCAGTTGCGATATTAATTAGACGAAGGCAGATAAACAATAGCTGAATTCTATTTTTGCTAACAAAAAAGAAACTACCTTTGTTGAAAACTTAGATCAATATGTTTGATATTTTAAAGAACTTCGAGAGTAAATATTCTACCCTAAAGAAGAAGGGTTTACGTATTGAAGGACTGAATATGATCGATCCCAAGCGTAAAAAGCATGTGATTATGATATCCAAGCCTTTTGTTTTTGATAACCGCACTCTGCCTAAAACCTATGAAGGATTGGAAATAAAGGCCAAAATTGAGGGCGTTTTACCCGAAGAATTTAAGATAAGTCCTGATAAAAAAGAATACCTGTGGGCTCCTAATCGTTTTGAAAAATATGTTGACCGCTGCGCTAACGAAATCCGCAAAAAATTCAATAACCCGGCCATGACCCGTGAAGAGATGCTGGATGCTTTGGCTTTTGGCAATTTTGAAGAGCATAAAAGAAAATGCATTACGCTGGTAAAAGAAGGTAAAATACCTCCTTTCGGTGCCAATTAAGGTAATAGTAACGGTTAAAAGCGTTAAGCAATTAATTAGTTACTTTGAACGCAAAAAGTCCCGCAACAGCGGGATTTTTTGTTATAACACACATCTACGTTTCCTTTAGCCGATTCACCTGAATCTATTTATCCTATGTAATACCGTGTTATACCAATGTAATGCTCGAAATCGTTTTTGTGCTATTTCTCCTTAACATTGGCATAACAATGAGATGATAAGCCTACCCTGCTTTTCGGTGGGATCGGGCTTATCCTGCGGCATTTTTTAAACTGCCAATTACCGGTTCCTGAACAGTATCATAACGATTGAGACACATTCTGATTTCCTTATAGATGCTCTCTCCACTTTCGTTAACCCATTCTTTGAATCCATAATTATTGTAAGTGTAAACGGAAGCATATTCTAACAATCGGCTAATGTCGAATTTTTCGTTATAAATTCCTGCTCCGGACTTAAAAGCATCTAAGGCATTGCAATACTGTTCAAAATGCCCCTCAATAGGCACCATTAATACGGGTTTACCCAAGTACATGGCTTCGCATACTGATTCAAAACCGGCAGAGGTAATCAACCCCCTCGTTTCAGCCATTTTTTCAAGGAACTCACTATCGCTTATCGGATGAAGAAAGAAAGTATCGGAATGGTATTGTACATCCTTATCAAATGTGTCGGTAAAGCAGTGCAATTCCGTATCGGGGTGACGGCGGTGCCAGTTTATTATGTCCTCCATATAACCGCTGTTTACCAGATAGATCAGGTAAAAGTCTTTCGTTTCGGGTTTAAGCCCAAATACTTCATCGCGAAGCAAAGGCGGCACAATTACTAAATTTTGTGATGAGGATACTTCGGGTAGGGGGTAAAAAGAAAGCGCTAGTTTTTTTGCGGCTCTTGTTGCTGTGATACGGGTATAAAACCGTATAGCAAGCTGGTTTACGAGAAAGCCTCTGGGGAACCGAAAGTCACGATGAAGGTAAATGTACTGATGACCTATACAAATCATCGGAAAGCGAGGATTCCGGAAGAAGTAATAAATACCAATCGGTGGTTCGAAAAAATTGAGTACCACATCAGGTTTATGCAATTTAAGGAGCAGGTGGGTTATACGAAGGCTATTGCGGAAAGCATTGATTTGAAAAAGGTTATGAATAATGCTGGGGATGATCTTTACTGATTTGTTTTTTTTGTCGAACACAAAATTGGGGCTTTTAACCTTTACAATGGGGGACTTGATTTTTCTGAAAAGGAAATCAGGTGTGGTTCTTGTACTGCTTGAACCCAAAACCACCGCACATACCTCGTGCCCCTTGCTTATAAGCAACTCATACATACTGATGGCTTGCGTTATGTGCCCGTGGCCTTCGCCCTGCACAAAGAAGATAATTTTTTTTCTTGTCATGTATTTTTTTTTAATGATTGTTGAATACAGAGTGTGCTGACGAATTATACCAATACTGATTTACTACTAAGGCGTTTGAAAATTTAATACCCGCCCATGTTCCGGCGCTTTTGGCTGCCAGACTCATGTTGGAGATTACAATGGTTTTGTAGGGATTTGCCATATTGGGTACTCTTACAAGATTCGTAAAAGCGCATTGCCCCAATATCATGTATAATTTAATAAGACTTTAAATTATTATAGACAGAATATTAACAATGGCAGCGATATGTGTGGTTAAGTTTAAGAAAGGGTTATGCGGGTGTTAAGTAAGTATGAGATCCGGATAAAAAAAGAAGGTATGACTTATTTTATTCGTTGTTTGTCATTTGAGGGAATCATTAATGATTTTTTGGGCTCAAAACAAAGAAAATTATACTAACCTTTCCAGAACGCCGCGGCGCTTTATCAGATTCTTATAATCCCATTGAATGGTTTTAGATTTTTCCAACCAGCGTTTTAAGTCTTTTGTATTTATTTCTTCTACGGTAGTGTAACACGCTTCCGCTGCCTTAAAGCTGCCTTCGGGTAGTAAACCGGGCTCATCAAAAGACTGACCGCTCCAGAAGAGAAGCCGTATGCCGTTTTTTAATTTACTGTATCCAACAACAGGATTACCCTCAAGAAACCAAACGGGGTGTTTGTGCCATATTTTGTTTTCAGCTTCTGGCAGATATTTGTTAATCTGCTGCGCCAGCATATCTGCAATTGCTTTGTCGGCCACTTGAAGGTTATTGTTATAAGCCAGGGTGTCTTTATTCATCAACCCTAATATAAATAAATTTAGATTATACCTCATCATAGGCAGCAAAAATCCTTTGTATATTTGCACCGTTGAACAAACTCCTTTTTATACCGGTACTTGTTGCAGTATTATTTCAAACCTCTGCCAGACTTATTATTCTATTGAATTTTCACGCTCATCGTGCATACATTGCCCAAAACCTTTGTGTAAAAAAAGAAATTAAGAACAACGATTGTAATGGAAACTGTTGTTTGAAAAAACAGTTGGAAAAGCAGGAAAAGTCGGAGAATCCTCTTCAAAACCAGTTGAAGGAAAAATCAGAAATACAATATTGTGCCGTTTATCAATCGGGCGATTTTAAACAATATGGCACTTTTGTTACACATCAAACACCTTTTGAGACGACCAGTTCTCTTTCTATTATACCTTCACCCTTTCATCCCCCCTGTTGCTGAGTAGTTGAAATGCCGGTTGTGGCCAGTTGGTTTTCAGGTGAATGTTTTTTTCCGTAACCTATATTCATGC
>JACCDG011078548.1_pt1 | contig 24088 bp, 24 predicted proteins | sample 7442471 | NCBI WGS metagenome assembly JACCDG01 (sample SAMN15323444, study PRJNA562643) | freshwater metagenome | isolation source: river surface water | place: USA:Blue River Watershed | collected 2017-08-17 | reverse complement strand
CATAGAAGAGCCAAAAAAATAGTGTTGGAAAACAAAGTATTGTTGCAACAAATTGGCAATGCTACCGATTTAGAAGCAATACCATTAGTAGCTGCAAACTACAAAATACCATTTAATACAGCTATTGATATGATATTTGATAATGTTTTTCAAGACGAGTGGAACAAAGCATTAGTTAAAAAAGGTTATGTAAATGTTGTAGGAGCGGCAAAAGGCAAAGGAGCGAGCAAACTAACAACTGAACAAGTAGTAAGCGGATTATTAAAAGGGATAGCAGCAAAGGCTGGAACTGAAAGGAAAAAGCCATCAAAAGCATCAATACCAGAAGAATATTTAGATATAGAATAATATGATAACACCTAAAAAACTGAATAAGGGAGCAGTGGAATCCCTTTCACTAAGATTAAAAGATGAGCAAAATGCTTATCGTATGTATAGGTACTTTGCAAATTGCCTAAGAAATAGTGGCTACCTTATAGCAGCTAAATACTTTGAAGGAGAAGCAGTAGAAGAATTAGAACACGCACATATCCTTGAGAAGTACGCAACTGATTGGAACGTAGAATTAGAGTTTCTAACTTTGGAAACTCCAAAAGAGGCAGATGGCATGGTAGAGATATTTGAAGAGTCTTACAAGTTTGAATACTACCTTTTAGAAGAATACTCAAAGAACGCAATAGAGTGCATGGAAGATGGTGATATGAGTACATTTAACTTCTTGCAACAATTCATTGCTATACAAACAAAAGCAGTAGCAGAATACGCAGATAAGTTAAATATGCTTGCATTGTTCGATAAATCAGATAAAAACTGGTTATTCAACTTTGAGAAAAAACTTGTAAAATAATTTGCTTATATTTGCAATATGGCACTTGACGTAAATTATACATTTAGTATATACAATTCAGATGGGGATAAAATGGTGTTCGTGGACACCACCCCTCCATATTCTGCAAACACAACAGGCGGGTATGGTTCTCCAAACCTTACGAGGGCGCAAGTGTCAATGGTAAGAATACAGTTTGGTAACTATCCTGATATACAAGCACAAACCACAAAAAAAGCAGGAGAAAGCCTTGTGCAATATCGTAAGTACCTGAAAACAAGCGGTTCTGCAAAAACATACGATAATAAGGTAATTAATTCAGGCGATATTTATATTCCATTCCTTACAAGTACAACCGTACAGAGTGGAGATGTATTCCAAGATTTAGGTTATTACGTACCATACGTACCTACATCAGCGTTCTTGCCTGCTACCAATAGCACCCCATACATTCTAAGCATTTCACAAGTAGGGCTTTCAAGCAGCAACGAAACCGTTACTGACTTGGTATGGAGCTTGCAATATGAAGTTTACGGAGTAGCAACAGGCACACCATTTACGAGTGTGCAAGGCAAGCAGTATATAGTGGTAAGTGGAGGCACAGCAGTGCAAGATGGAAACACTTACAGAGTAGGAGAAGTATTTATTGGTGACGGAACAAGCGTAACTTTGAGTGGTGGCGCAACGGTTGCTTCATTAAGCAGTACAACTGAGAAGACGTTTATAACTGATTTCAATTTAAGGCTTGCAATTTACAATTTGCAGTCTGAACGTTTAGCCAATCCGTGCGCTTGCAAAGATGATAGTGATATACAGATTGCAAAGCTGTACAATTTATTAGACTTTTTAAGTTACCAACAATACACAAACGCAGTAAGTTTTGAGCAAGCAACAGATTTACTTGAGTTTGGTATGGTTCAAGTTTCACAAATTAAAAACCTACCTTGCTAATGTATAGTTTAAGAAGCGAAACATATAGAGCAGCGACATTTGACAAAGTTTGTACGACATTTGTCAAGAATATGTTTAAGTATGCCACAGATGCAAGTTATAAAGCAATCAAGCCATTAGATGTTAATTATACAACACTAATGATAGATTACTTAGACTTTGCTATACAGACACAAGATGACAATACAGCATTACAAGATAAAGCATTAGACAGCACAATAATTACCGTAAAATGATACCACAATTAAAAAGCATATTCAATACCAATCAAGTTACCTCGTTAATAAATCTATTAACTAAAAATGTTAACAATCTAATTGCAGGTAAGGAAAACCTATCTAACAAGCAAAATAGTTTAGCACCAGATGTAACTAATACTAAGTATCCAACTGTAACTGCTGTAAATGCAGGATTAGCAACAAAGCTAAATTTAACTGGCGGAACTATGACTGGTGCTATCGCAATGAGTAATTTTAAAATTACAGGGCTTGGTACGCCCACAACTAATCAGGATGCAGCAACAAAGTTTTATGTAGATACAGAAGTTTCTTCTAAGCAAGATTTATTTGATTATGCTGCAACAGAAACTGGAGTAAATGAAGTTACAATCAATGATGCTAAGGGTGGTGTTGCAAGATACACAAGCGTTTTAATAAAAAGAACTACTATTAACTTTATAATAAACTCAAACCAAATTACATCTACATCAAAAATAATTGCCACACTAAAATATGATGGCACTGGGTTTCCAATATTAATTAATTACAGAGTATCTTCAGGGCAGGCTTTTTTTGTGGTTGGGAACATTGACCCTACTGGTTCAGGAGGTGCGGATACGAACTCGAATATATTTATTGAATATCAAATAGTAGGATAATGAAAAACACATTAGCAGGTACAAAGAAGGGAAACTCTCGTAGTGCTAAGTATTATCACGAAAACAGAGATGCTGCAAAGAAGAAAGCAGAATACGACAAGAAGTATCATGCTACTGAAGAGCGTAAGAAATACAGAGCAGAATTAAATAAGGCCAATAGAAAGGCAGGAACATACGGCTCAGGAGATAACAAGGATATGAGCCATACGAAATCTGGCAGATTAGTCAAAGAAAGCATGAGTAAGAACAGAGCAAGAAACGGAGAAGGAAACAAATCAACAAAGAAATAGGCATGAAAGAAGAAATAGAAGAATTAAAAAACAGGTTAAAGATTTACGAAGAAAGTCCATTAGAACAAGGTTACAAAGCGATATTAAAACAGATTAACACTTGGAATACGGACTTAACAAACGAGCCAACAAGCCTAAAGTATAGCCCTGAAAATGGGGATGCTGATATGAAAGCATTTGACAAGGCGCACAAGTTCATCACAAGTATAGATACGCTATACGACAAGTTAGAGTATTTAAGAAGCAAGATGAACCCAGAACTACAAGCAAAGGTAGACCAATCCACAAAGAAAAAAGATAAAAGCGGAACTAAAGCGATATGACGGTAATAGACAACATAGAACCGAAGTCGCCAATATTCACATACACACCACCTCCAACAATATTCAAGACAGAGTATGAGGAGCAAAAGTATTGGCAAGAAGAAAAGCGAAGATGGATTGAAGGCTATGGAGATATGACAGGTGCTTTGTATTTTTACGCTACACAAATTAAGCTAAAGAACAGGGTAACGGGAGAGATATTCAGACCAACTGTACGAGATGCAGACTTAGAAATTTTCAAGGCAATTGAGGATGCGAGAAAAGAGGGTAAAGCCCTTTATTTCCTGAAGGCGAGGGGTGTTGGGTTTTCAAGCATAGGCATGGCACTTCCATTTTATTTCTTTAGAATATATCCTAATAGTAACTGCGTAGCTACAAGCAAGGATAAGAAGACACTTGCGACCTTGTTTAAAGATAAGACAATGGTAGCTTTTGATAACTTAGAAAGCCCATACGTAAGACCTGATATGCTTGCAAAAAACGAAACTGCAAGTGAAAGTTTCTTATCTGTTGGTATGAAGTATATTAACAACGAAGGAAACGAGAAGTACGCAACAAGCAACTTATATTGCAGGGATACGCAAGAGAGCGAGAAAGCAGCAACAAACTTTTCGGGTGGTGGTGCTATTTACGGATTTGCGGATGAGGCGAGTTTAATGCCAAGACTAATGACATTCTTTAACTCAGCTATTGAGATTTTTAAAGATACAAATGGCAAGATAGCAGGTACATTAGTATTAGGGGGAACAGCCGAAGAAAACATGGGAGCAGAGCATATCCAAAAGATACAGAACATTTGGGAGAATGCAGATGCAATGGATATCAAGCCATTGTTTTTGCCTGCAACTTATGGCAAGTACATGACTAATGGATGGAGCGACCACAAGAAAGCAGAAGAAGAGATATTAAAAGAAAGAGAAAAGAAGGCAAAACTAAGCGATGGTGGTGAAGCATTAAAGGCATACATTAAAAACCATCCGTTAAGCATTGAAGATATATTTGATTTTGGTGGTAGCAGCAGGTGGGATGATTACGCAATAGAAAAAATAAACCTGCAAGCTAAACATCTTTCAATACCTTCTAATCAACCAAGCATAGGTAACTACTCTATCGTAGAGAGAGAAGGAGATATGGTCGCAGTACCAAACTCAAAGAGTCCTATTAAGGTATTAGAACATCCACAGCCAAACACAAATTACATATTAGGTATAGATGCTACCATGAGTACAGACAATACAAGTGGTAAGAGCGGTAACTCGAAGTTTGCGTTAATGGTAATGAAAGGCGTGCATCCGCAAAGCAAAACAGAGTTTGCGCCAGTAGCTATATTTATGGAGCGACCACGAGATTTTGAAACAACATTTGATACAGCAATACGTGTTTTAAAATACTACAACAAGTACGGTACTGCAAAGATAGCAGGAGAATTAAACGCAACAGGTGGTGTGCTTGTAGAAAAGATACAGAGATTAGGTATGGCAAACACGATAATTGCCCGAAAAGACCTAAACAAAACAGGATGGGTAAACACAAAGAAAGCATGGTTTTACCGTGTAGACTCCATTATAGATTGGCAGTACACGCAAATGAATAGGTACTTTAAAAAGTATTCAGAGAAAGTACAATTTATAGAACTAATACAAGATGCACAGAAAGCAGACTCAGCAAATACGGACATTTTAGATGCCTTTGCAGCAGCAATATGGGGATTTGGTTCAGGTGACATATTGGAAGGTAATACAAATAACAAAGCACCTAAGCAAGTAGTTGGCGTAAGATACGTACAAATGCGTGATGGGAACATGGGTTGGGAAAGTTATGACATTACAACAGGTAAGCCATTGTAATAGATATTTTTAATTAAACGTAAATACCGTATATTTGTAATATAATTTTATAAATATGTATCAAGTACCTCCTGGTTCTATATTAAGGCAGCCTTCTCAAACTTTAAAAGAGTGGAAAGAAGATGACTACATGAACAACGCAAGATTTGTTGCAAGTAATTGGAATAAAGTAATATACAACTTCACTCCCGAAGGCAGAGGCGCAACAGCCGTACCTAAATTTTGGGTAATAGACTACTTGCAAAATGCGAGTTATTGGTTTGGTAGAAACGTAGATACAGATTACGGCTTTGCAACAAAGGATGAATTAAATAATGCTATTCCTGTACCAATGTTTAGAGGTCAGGACATACAAGCACTTATTAAGCATACAATAGGAGTAATATCCGAGTTGATTGCGCAAGTGCCTGATATTATAAATGTACGTGCAATGAGCGAGGACCTAATAAGCAAGAAGAAGCTATTGTACGATTTATCACTATTTAAAATAAGAAACAAAACATTTACGGATTACGTAGAAGAAATAACAGGTTTAGCATTAGAGCCAATCGAGAATATGGACTTCAACAACGTAGATGAAGTTACCACATATTTCGAGAACTACAAAGATGCGCTTGAAAAGCTATACATAACACTTGCAAGATACACTTTCCAATTTAACTACGGTAATGAGTTCTTTGAAAAGCAAGCGGTATATTACGGTATAGGTGGTGTTATTGGTTGTCGTGTATATGCACAGAACGGTAAAGTTAAGTGGAGATTGATAGAGCCACAGAATCTTATTTGGGATAACTACCAATCACAAGACCAACATAGAAATGATAGATTTTCAGGCGAGTATTTTGAAAGAACGATACCTGAAATATTAACCATGTTTAAGTGGACACCAGAAGAGCGCAAAGATGTAGAGGCAATGGCAGATGCGGGTAACACAATATGGGCTACATACAATGTGCCGATGGGTAACAACCTTATTTGGTGGAGAAGTACAGCAGTGGGTATTCCAATGGTAGCAATTGTACACGCAGAGTGGAGAAGTTTAAAGTACGAAGGATTAGACGATAATGGAGAAGAGATATGGTCGCCATGTTTAAGACAAGCATGGATTATTGGGAATAAGTATGTAAAGGATTTTGGCGAAAGTCCAAATCAGATGTACGACAAGTCAGACCCTTCATCACAGCGTTCAAGCTATGTAATTGCAAGTGCTGATACCGTAATGGGAGTAAGCATGGGTATTGCAGGTAGGTTAAAAGAATACCAAAAGTTAAAGGATTACTTCCAAACTAAGCTAAACCAATTAGTCTACAACTCAAAAGGTAAGCGTTATGTGATGTACTCAGATGCAATGCCAGAAGGTATGAGAAGCCCTGATATACTTGCACAATTAACACAAGCAGGTATGGTGATATTACCAAGCAGGGATGTGGATGACCCACAAGGTAATAGCAGGCTAATAGAAACAATAGACATGACCCTTGACCCATCAATACTTGGGTTAGCACAATTAATAGATAGACTACGAGTTTACATGGATGATATTATATCAATGCCTGCAAACTCAAGAGGTATGGTATCAAGCTATCAAAGTAAAGATACCTTGCGAATGAACATGGAAAGTGCAAGTAAAGGTATGTCAAGCTACTACTCTACTTTCTATACATGGGTATTAAGATTGCTTGAATATAGTGCAGACCTTGCAAAGTTAATCATGGCAGAAGCAGAAGATGAAACCATGAGTTTATTAGTAGGTGATGCAATGGTAGAATACGTAAAGACAAAGGACATTAAAGATATGCAAATGAAAGACTTTGCAATGTCATTAGGCTTACAAGACTTCTTGAATGACCAAGAAAGAGCAATGTTTGTACAATACTATATGCAACGTGCAAGTGCTACAAACGACCCAGAAGATGAGTTGGTATTCGCAAATATTGCCCGTATAAAAACTAAGACCGAAATGTACAACTACATAGAGAGTGTAGTATCTAAGAAGATAGACCGTAAGCAGCAAGAGCTAATGGCGCAGCAGCAGCAACAAATGGCGATGGCTGAACAAGCCGCTTCTGCACAGGTTGAGTCAGCAGCTATCGGACAAGAAACAGCTTTAGAAAGTCAAGCAATGAAGCAAGAAGGAGATATAGATAAGCTAATACTTCAAAAGCAATTAGAACAAGAACAATAAAAGAAAGCCACCCTAATCGGTGGCTTTTTTGTTTTGTATTTTTATAATCTCTTTAGTTACATCCCCACGAAGTTTGTGCGGGTTAGAAGTTATTTCAAGCCAAAAGTTATAGCAATATATTAAAAAGTCTGAATCTGACATCCCCATTTCGGATGCGTATGCTTGTATTGATTGTTTAAAGGGTGGTATCATGTACACCCTTATTTCTGCTTTTCTCTTTATTTTTTCCTGCATTACATTAGTTGCGTATAAGTTATGCGCATAAACATCTATATAAGACAAAGATACAATTTATATTGTTTCTAAACAATTATTTTTGTATGAGAAATTTAAAAGAAAATGGAAAATACAGTTTTAGAAATTGAAAATGAGGATTTAACGTCACTTTTATCTGAACGTTACGCTTCAGGAGAAACGCAAGTTGAATCACAGGTAGAAGCTTCTAATCAGAATGTGGAAGCGCAAGCACAAGTAGAGAACGTACAAGTGCCTGAAACAACCACAACAGTAGAAGCAGAAACACAAACGGCTCAAGAAACAGAGCCATCGTTCTTTGAAACACCTGACCTATTTAAAGATAGTTCTGAACAAGCACCTGTAAAAGACGCACCATTACCAGATGAGAAGTTTTTGCAGGAGTTAGAGTCTTACAAAGCAGAAGTGCAAAGACTTAAATCAAACCCACTTGTAGATGCCTTAGAAAAATATGGTATGCTTGAGGAGTTTGATATTAAGAAGTATGCTGCTGAATTGATTACTAAAGATTATAGCACAATGGGGCTAAAAGAATTAGTAGCAGAAAATATAAGGCTTGAATACCCTGATTTAACAGCAGAAGAACTTAATTCTGAAGTTGAGCAATACATGGCTTATAAGAATATAGATGAATATTCAAGCCGTATTGTTAAAAACGAAATAGAAAAAAGTTTACGTGCAGAGTTAGCAAGCAAAGCTCCTAAATCAGACTACATTCAGAAACTTGAAGAAGCTGCAAAGTCAATGAAGCCTGTATCACAGCAAGACCAAATCAATCAGATTATGGAAGGCTACAAAGCAGAAAAGACTATGCTAACTGACTTTACATCTCAATTAAAAGGACAAAACTTATACGGTATTGAACTTGGAGATGAACACGTACAGAAGATTCAAAAGGTATATGATGACTTGTTTAATCCACAAGCAACACCATTTACAAAGCAAGATGGAACTTTTGACGTAAAGAACTTCACATTATTCGCACATAAGGTTGCTAATTATGGAAACACCTTGAAAGCGGCTTATGAGTTAGGCAGGAAAGAAGCAATGAAAGGCAGAGTTAATGTAGACCCATTAGGTCAAGCAGTAGCAACAGCCCCAACAACAGACACAAGAAGTCCGTTACAAATAATAGCGGAGGACTTAGATAATAGAACATATTAAAAACCCAAAATTATTAAAAATAAAATATGGCATTTCCAAATTCAACATTTATCGACCCGAATTTACCGTTAGTATCGGTATTTACGGATTATGGTATCAATGACCGCCAAGTAGAGCCTCTTGTACCAAAATTAGCACCTGCGTTTTCACGTAGCGTGATTTCAACTATTGCCGAGCAAATTGGTAAACCCCAATTAGTAAGCGCAAAAACTCCTATCTTCCAAATCTATCGTCAACCAAACGACTGGGCTGCTGCAACTATTGCAAACCGTGTAGCTGTTGGAACTGACTTAGTATTAACTTGGTCTGACCCTACCTTCCAAGCTATTCGTGTTGGTAACATGACACAATCTAAGAGTGGTGCGTTAGGTATCGTAAAAAGTGCAAGTGCTGGTACAGCTACTATCGCTTTCTTATCAAACCCTAATGGTGCTACTGCATTTGGTGCAAATGACTTCGTAATTGGAGAATTAGCATCAGATAGAGGTGACGTTACAAACCGTGACAATCGTGAAAGTAAGTCAACCTTCTTCACAATGCCTGTACCTTACCAAAACATTGTAAGTTCTATTTCAGATACTACAACTGTTAACTTCGCAGAAGCTAATCAGTTCACATATTTGAAGAACATCAACGGTACTCAGTACTACGCATTAAACAAAGTATCTCAAATGTTAGGTCGTTTGCAACAAACTTACTCAATCCGTATGGTTGGTGATATTCCTGCAAACTTTGACACTGCAAAACCAGTAGGAGGTTCTTTGATTTGGCAGATTAAAAATCAAGGTGGTACAACTCGTGCAATCAATGCAGCTATCACTGAAACTGAATTTAACGAAGCAATCCAACAGTACATTAACAATGGTGGTTACGCTTCTAAAGAAGTTATCATCGTTGGTGGTTCAAGCTACATCCAAGACTTACAAAAGAATGTATTTAAGCAATACGTTACAACTGCGGGTGAGAACAACGTGTTAGGTGGTAAAACTGTAAAAGGTTTGAACATTATGTCTTACTACTACTCAGGTTTTACTTTCCACTTAATCATGGACGAGTTCTTAAACAACCCTAATATCTGGCAACCTTCAACCCTTTTCGCAGGCGAAACTGTACGTTCTAAATCAGCTATCTGGATGAACGCTGCTCCTTGTCCTACTGAAAATGGTGGTGTGTTACCATTCGTGTCTGATTACTACTACGGTGTACCTGATATGATTGTAACCGAAGTTAAAGGTATGACAGACATGATGGGTCGCCCAGTAAAAGAAGGTGTTAATGGTAAATTAGCAAGTACAGTAGAGGTTAACTGGAACAAAACTACTCAGTTCAACAATCCTGCACAATGTATGTTCCATTACGCATCAGCTTAATTAATTGTTAACAAATAAAATAATAAAATAAAATGAGCGTATCTTTATTAAACGTATTAAATACAGTAGCTCCATTAGGCGCAGACGCCTATGTGGATGCAAACGGATTCTTAAATCTAAGAGGCACACCTGCTTTCAAAGCTTCAAGCATCAATGAGGTGACAATCACTCCTTATTTGGCTGAACAACTTCAAGAAACAACAGTAACAGTAAGTACAGTAAGTATTAATGCTATTTACTCTTTGTCATTTGTTTACACAGATGCAAATAGTGGCATGATTGAAAGTGTACCTTTAACTGTAACTTCTGATAGCACTGCAAGCAACACTGAAATTTGCGATGCTTTCAGAGCGTTAATGACTGCTAATGATGCAATAAACAGAGTTGTAACAGTTTCAGGAACAAGTACCTTAATTGTAACTGCAAAAACTGGCTTCCCAATCTTTACTTTATCTACTTCTGATGCTAAGCTATCTATTGTAACTGGAACACTTGGTAGAAGAAGTGTAGGTACAGGTACTTCTTTGATTGGAACATACCCAACCACTTCTGGTTATTACAATGCAGGTGGTTTTGCTGAAGCATCAACCATCGTTGCTACCAACAATTACACTCAAGTGTACATTAGTTCAGTGAACGGTGATTCTGTTGTAATCCTTATAAATGTAGGTGCTACTGCTGCTAATGTTGCATCTTTAATAGGCACTTATGGTACACTAACAGGCTTGAAAGCTGGTTACAGAGTAATTATACCAGCATCTGCGGCTCAACCGACAGGAAACATTGCAATATCTTCATACATTGCTACGGCAGCTACTGCTAATCAAATAGCGTTGTTCCAATTGCAATCTGGTGATTTCATTGTTAGTGGTACTTCAGTTGCTAAAATAAGTGGTGTTCCTACTGCTACAACCGCAGTAACAAGCCTTGAAACATTGTCTTCAGCTTCTTACATCATTGCCTACTGGAGAAACCTTCCTTTATAAGACCTGTTTTCTCTTTTTCTTTCATATTTTCCAGTGTGAAACCCCCTTTCGAGGGGGTTTTCTTTTTTATAAAAATTGTATGGTATTGTAATTTATACAAATATGCGTATATTTGTAACACAAATTTTAGAAACAGGTAAATAAATGGCAAAAATAGAATTTAAAGTAGTAAGCAGGTATGCTTCTAACGTAATTAAAGGTACATCGTACAATTCTCGTGCAGGTGTAATTAACACATTATTAAAGGATGGAACAATATTACAACGTGCGCCAATGTACGAAGAGTCAGAAGAAGGTGTTGTATATAACCACACATTAAAAATGCGTGAGCCACACCCAGACCCGTCAAAACAAGGTATGTTTATCTACACAGAAACATTCAGTTATTTGACAGATGAAGATGAACGTAATATTCAGGACCAATATGACAAGCAAAGAAACAAGTTAATTAAAGCTTTCCATGCTTTCTTAAAGGTACACGACCATGTAATTGTGCGTGATATTAACGGAGCAGATACCAACAGAAATAACTTGCACCATGCTTTTGAATTAATTGATATTACCAAAAACATTCAAGTAGAAGCAGAATTAAACCAAAAACGTATTGATGCAGGTAGTGTATTAACTAACTTGTACAGTTCAGACGTTAAGGCGTTCAGAGATTTCTGTTATGCTTATGGCTTGCCAAGTATTGAATTATTTGACGATGCAAAGTTGTTTAATTTAGCGATGGTGAAGATGAATGACAACCCTGATTTCTTCTTCTCTATTTACAATAACAAGCAAAGAGATATTTTAACATTAATTCAGATTGCATTAAATAAGAATATCGGTACACCTGAGCAGCCTAAAACAGCTATCACACAAAGCGGTGAAACCTTCTACTTAGACGGTGGAGATATTATTGCAATCGGTATGCTACAATTGCAAGAGGTATTAATGACAGACGTTTACAAGCGCAGAATGCTTGAAACAATGGTAGGCTTTAATGTAACCGTAGCTAAAGATATTGAGTCAAAAACGATTGAAAGCGTTGATTTCAAGCACCTTGAAAAACAAGAAGTAAGAACAAGATTAAAAGGTTCTGAAACCGAAGCTAAGTTACAAAAGACGGTACGTGCAAAATGTATAGGCTTGTCATCAATTAAAGATAAGGAGAAATACGAAGCTAAGGTAGAAGAACTAAAAGAATTATTCAACACAGAAGAGTTTTTGCCTGTATCTGTTTATGCAATGAATTATTTAAGTGATTTTATTGAAAGAAACGCAAAGTTTGAAAAGAAAGCAGAGCGTGTAATACTTGAGGATAACATCACCAATGTAGAAACCGAAGAATAAATATTACCATAAATGTGACAATTAAGCCGCCCTTAAAAAAGGTGGCTTTTTTGTTTATGGTAAATTACCTATATTTGTAGTATGTTCAAAACGCAGCAGGAAATAGACGATATTGTAGTGGATGCAAAGGCTTATTTATACCAAAGCACCCAAACGATAGCTGCTGAATTGCAGGAGCAAGCAGCACAAGCCTATTACAATGACGTTATGAACGCAAATGCAACACCTAACTACCTTATAAAAGCAATAGAGTTTATAGGTTCAAATATCAATCAAAATAACTTATTTGCAGAAGCTTTACAAGGCAGCACTCAAAGTGTTGATAAGCAGGAAAAATATGTAGAAGATGGGTATGTAGATACAGGTTACACAAAATCAAACCCAATTTAAGATGCAAGAGTTATATTTAAGATTAGGACAAGGCACAGCACTAACTTACGGTCAGCAAGACGAGAATTTTAAGCGACTGAAAGCAGCTATTGATGCGTTAGAAGTATCGGTAGCAGGTGCAGGATTAGGCACAGTAACAAGTGTAGGATTGTCTTTACCTAATATATTTACGGTAAGTGGAAGCCCTGTAACAACAACAGGTAGTTTAACAGCTACCTTAGCAAGTCAAAGCCAAAATAGATTTTTTGCAAGCCCTAATGGTGCATCGGGTCAGCCTACATTCAGGTCAATAGTATTAAATGATTTGCCTACTATTCCTTATACAAAGGGTGGAACAGGCTTAACAAGCGCAGCGGCTAATACTTTATTAGTTGGAAATGGAACGGGTTATACCGCAAAAACCATAACAAGTGCAAGTGCAGGATTAACAATAACGCAAAATCCAACAGATGTAACATTTGCTCTTAACTTAGGTTCAATTTCTCTTACCTCATTAGGAGGTGTATTAGGCTCTAATCAAGGTGGTACAGGAGTAACAAGTGCAAGTAACGGGCAATTATTAATAGGAAATGGTACAGGATTTAGCTTGTCGACTATAACCGCAGGTAGTGGAATAAGTATAGTAAATGGAAGTGGCACGGTTACAATAAGCGCAAGTGGTGCAGGCGTAGCAAGTTTAAACGGCTTAACAGGTGCATTAACAGCAACAACTGGCACTACTGGTACTGACTTTAATATAACAACCCCTTCGTCAACAGAGGTAAGATTTAACTTCCCTAATGCAAGTGGTACTAACAGAGGATTGTTAACAAGCGCAGATTGGACATCTTTTAATAATAAATTAAATGGAAGTGGTACTGTAAATAGAATACCTATTTTTAATGGTATAAATAGTATATCTAATAGTTTGTTAACTTATTCTTCTGCATTTTCAACGGGGCAAATAGAATTTGCAAGTGGCGAGTCTGGAGCAAGAATTAGAAGTGTGGGTACTGTTAGTTCTGAAGTGGATGCCTTTTTATCTGCAAGTGCTTTTACAAGGATTTATGCTCAGGCTGGAGATAGTGGAACTGTATTTCCATCATCTGTTCCATATAAATTTTTACAAGGCACTACCGAAAGGGGTGGTTTCAGTTCAATAGGTGTTTTCTATGCAGAAAACGGAATGGCTGTAAATGGTTTTACTTATTATAATATACTTGGTGGTTCAAGTACGAGTATCCCTAATAATGGTTATGGAGTTATTATTAGTGGCTCAACAGCATCATCAGTATCAGTAGCATTACCACCAGCACCATTAAACGGACAAGAAGTAGTTGTAGCGGTAGAGGCAAGCAGAACAATTACAGTAACATCTTCAAAAACTATTTACGGGCATAATGCAGGTGTTAATATTCCTTTAACATTAACTGGTGGTTCGGCAGGTGCAGCTACATTAATATTAAAATATGCTGCATTAGGTAATGCGGGTAATGGAGCATGGTATATAACAGGATTATAATTTTATAATATGAAAAATAAAGAAGAACAATTACAGGAACTAAAGGCAAAAGCCTACGATTTAATTGCTAATTACGAAGTAGCCATAGGCGTTGCAGAGAATTACAAGAAATCACTCAATGACGTAAATGCTGAAATTTTAAAGTTACAGCAAGAAGATAAAGAAACTGAATAATGGATATAGACGCAATAGTTAGTTATAATTTAGATGACCTAAGCACAATACGTGTTTATGACACATCAGATTATGGTACACCAAACCCAGACGTAACAGACGTTAACGCTACAAGATTTATCTTTAGTAGTGTAAACTCGCAAGCATCAAGGCTTACAAATGTAAAGAATTTGAAAGCTAATGTAGAGTATCAACTTGTGGGTACTGGCAGTATGACTATTGACGGAAAGGTAATCAATGCAGGCGAAAAGTTTATATTGCGTGTAGATGTAGGTGTAAACCCACCAAGCGGATTGCAAATAAATGAAACAGGATATTATAGCCCTGTAACAAGCTACCTACCAACAAGTGATTACGAAGAATTTGTACCAAGCCAAGTAGGTATCCCAAATGAGTTATATTTTCCTGATAATGTATTTACTTGCATTTACGAGGTTTATACAACAGAATATGCAGATAGCGACCCAATCGCAGCAGGGCAATACCTTGTTTTAGGCACAGGAACAATAACGATAGATGATACAGGTAATGTATATAGAAACGGTGATGTATTTGTGAATACAACTAATACATTCTTCGTAAGTAACACGGGAACTAATTTTGTGTATAAATTAGAGGGCAGTACCACCTTTTACTTTATGACTTACAAGTATGCCTACCAAGTTTATGAGAAGTACATTAATGCAATAGCAACGGGTCAATGTGGAACAGGTTTACAATCAAACTTTGTGCAAGTACACGCACTATTACACTCAAACATTATTAACTTTGAAAAAGGTATCAGCGTAGATTTAGATGCTATGCAAAAAACCTTAGACATTATTAACTCTAACTATTCTAACTTATATGTATAGCGGACAAGATATAAAGGCAAGATTTTACACCTTTTGGGATACACTACAATCAGGTACGTTCAGTAACCCAAAGCTGAACTATATATTTGAGAAAGCCCAAACACAATACCTATACAATATAATGGATAGTTACGGCCTTAATTTAGCCGTAGAAGAAGAATCTACTACATACCTTATAAACTTCACAGCTACACCAACTAACAACGCATTAGACGTAACAGAAACAAGCGTAGTAATGCCTAATTTTGAAAGGCTAATAGCAATGGCTTGTAAATTTACAAAAGGTGGTGTAACATACTATGAGTATGCAAGGCAGTTAAGGGATGAAGAAAAGATAAGCCCGTTAAAAGGCAATATACGCTATCCTAAGTACGATTACACCAATACAAGTATAAGAATATATCCGCAATCAGAAACGTGCTTAGAAACAAAAGGATTGTATTTTAGGACTATATTTAATATTGACGTAACAAGCAGCACGCAAAATTTGCCATTTACGGATAAAAACGTGCAAGGCATTATTAATAACGCATTAAATCTTGCAGCACAAATAACGAGAGAAGATGGTTATTACAATATGTCAGAAAACGAGATACGTCAAAACGAGGTATAGTTTCCTGTTTGGGAAACTCTGTAATGATTTTATTGGTGTTAAAGTTTTATAGGTCGTTAATCATTTCTTGTGCAAGTTTATCAAAGCCAAGTTTCTCTGCAAGTTTTGCTATCTCAAGAGCAGCAGTTTCGTTAATTGCATCATCGAAATCAGCTTGTAATTTCTCTTTAGCATAGTAAGATAGTAGTTCAAGGTTTTGACTACAATTAGCAGCATCAAAAACGGCAGCTTTTACAATTTTAATAATCGACTTTTGCAAGTCCTCGTGAGTAGCTCCAATTAAGGTGTCTACTGAATTAAGAGCAAAGCTAACCTTAGCCTCGCTTTCTGTAATAATTGATTGGATAGTTTTCATTTACAATATACTGATAAACAAATGTAATACGATAGGTTTGTAAAATGCAAGCACTATTTTAAAAATTCTGCAATTTAAAATGGTTCTAAATAGTTATATTTGTACTAAATTAAAAGATAATGATAACATCTTACATTATAGATGAACTTATACGAAGCGTAAACGCAGCCACAAACACTTCTAACGGCAAGTGGGATAGCGAGTATGTAGAGGCATTGCTACCTCAATTGAGGGCAGAAGCAATCGTTATATCGTATAATGGAGGTAGAACACAAGCGGCTAATAAAACAATTACTGGGCAGTGGCTACAAACGCTTGAATTTACAATAAGTGCAAATGAGCAAGATAAGAATGCAGAATACCTTGTAATAGATATACCAAGCATAATACGAATTAACGATAAGACAGATGGGCTTGTATATGTAGGTAATGCAAATGAAGCAATTACATTTAAACGTGCATACACTAAAACAGAAGTTGCGTATTTAAAGCAAAGAGGATTTTTGCGAGGCAAAGAAATAGTGTACGTTTATACAGGCAATAAATTGGAGATTTACGGCAATAAGATATTAAAGTCATTTCAAATACAAGGTATATTCACAAACCCGCTTGAAATAGCAGGGTTTAATTGGTACACAGATGAGTACCCAATAGATGAAGCAACCCTTGCAATAATGAAAGACTTATTCATCCAACGTGCAAGAATGGAGATGGGATTAGCACAAGACACCGTAGCGGATGGTGCTGATACATTAAGCGTTAACCCTATAAAAGCGAATACTAAATGATAGACTCAGGAATAGGCAGTTTTGAAACAACCACATTAGATGCGATATTAGCAGGTGCTAAAATGCGTTTAAGGTTGCGTGATACCACAAGCGAAGACTTGTTGCTAAAAGACCTTATAGTAGAAGGATTAAAGAAAAGTCGTGTGCCTTCTTTGTTTATACGAAAAGAAGAGTATATTGAAATCGAAAACTACGTATCTCAATTACCATGTGACTTTGTAAAGTTTGACAAAATTAATCCAATACGATTAATTGACAATAACAATGAAGGTTCATGGCTAATTCCGCAATTTATAGACAATACATTCTTTAGTTACGACCCTGATATTAACAACTACGGGCTTTACACAAGGTTCGGAACGGTAACGCAGAATGGCAAGTACCTTTACTTTTCAAGCGATATATCAGCACTAAGAGCATTAATAAGCTATTTAGGAACGAATGTGGACCAAGATGGTGAAATAGTTATTCCTGAAATAATGGATAGTGTATTGGTTGCTTATGCTTGTTGGAAGTACGGAATGGTTTACCCAGAGCGTATGCCATCAGACATTAGAAGTGCATGGGAGATGGAGTACAAACTAAACAAGAAAGCAGTTAAAGGTATTCAGAACTTACCAAGTAGCTTAGAGCAAAGGCTAAACACTTGGAGAATGAACACAATAATTTAAGAAAAAAATGCAAGAAAATCAAAACTTTACATTTGGTGGTTTAGATAGTGATAGTGATTTAAGAACGGTTAAATCAGATAGATACATAGACGGTAACGATATTGAGCATTTCGTAGATGAAACCAATACGATAGGTGGTGTACGAGCCATGCAAGGTACAAGTTTAGCTTACAACATAGGCAGCATAACAGGTCAGTTTATACAGTTTAGAATACCATTTATAAATGCGAATACAGACTATCAATTTAGGTTATTTAACAGTGAAGGTGTACAGTTACTTAGTGCATCATACACAACAAGCAATGCAGCTACTCTGGCTGCTTCTTTAACATCAAGCATAAATGCAGCAATAGGTTCAAGTGTAACTGCAACGAACATTACTAATGCAGCAGCAAATGGCGGGTTTTTCTTGACCATACAGAACTATCAAAACTACACATTAACTTGTCAAACAAGTCCTAATGGTGTTAATGATTTTATTTCACGCACTTGTTACATTTTGCAAGAGGCTTATCCATTTGGTATATTTCCTAAAAGACCTCTCGCAGCTTATTTGATAGGGGATTGGCAGATAGTGTTTAGCAAGGTAAATGATTATAATGAGATAGGGGTAGCAAGGCAGGATGTATATGGTACATGGACATACACTAAGATAATAGGTAGCTTAAAATTAGGTTTCCCTGAAACACAAGTAATAGATATAAGGGCAGAGTTATTGGGCAATGATAGAATAGGTATTTATTGGACTGATAATACGAACAAGCCAAAAGTATTGTATGCTAATACAGATTTTGATAGCCCTAATTATTCTATACTTGCTTATTCGTACTCATCATTTACGGGAGTAATTAAAAACCCAAGAGGGATATATTACCTTAATAATATCCAAGCACAAACAGATTTACAGATATTTAATAACCAAGCTACTGTTTCTCTTAAAGAGCAATTAAGTGTTGGTGGCGCATTAAAAAGTGGTGGTAAAAGATATTACGTAAGATTTGGGATTAACGGCACTGAAAATGTTACTCCTCCTAATGAAGTGGGATTATATACTATTGTGTATAAGAGAGATGGGAATAACAATTCAAATGCTGTAAGGGTAAAAGGTGATATAACTCCAACAAGTACAACCAAGCAAAATATATTGCGAGTTAATAATTGCTTGTCAGATGTATTTAATTTTTTAGAGTTAATTTGTGTAGAGTATCAGGGGGAAGCTCAAAGTGCTACATTAGTGGGTAGATATGATATTGATGCAGATACGGTAGATGTAAAGCATACAGGGTTAGAAGTAAACTCGCAAGATTTTGACATTGGTAACTTACCTAATGTAACCCCTGTAATATTAAAGGGTAAAACAAATGAGATAAAGAAAAATAGGTATAACATTGCTAACGTAGAATTAGCGGTAGATGATACATCTCTTGAAGCTATTGCGCAAGAAATAACAATATCAAGTGCAAGAAAAACTATTCCAAGAGTAGGGGAGTTGTTATTAAACAATACCGACACAAACGTATTTTCAGTATCACAATATAGAAGAGCTGCATCAACAGGTAATAGCAACCCACTTTCAGCAAGTGGTAGTTTATTTGATAATCAAAGTGAATCACCTTTAATTGAAATTGACCCGAATAATAGATTCTTGAATGGAGTGTATGTGGCTGATTCACTAACAGCAGGATTTCAAAAAGTATCAGTATCTTTTAGCATACAAGGCAGGGTAGTTAACAGTTTGCCATCTCCAAATATAAACATAATAGATGAAGCATTAAATCCTAATGCAGTTGATTTTGCGAGAGTAACTTGTTATTTATTAAATGCTGACGACAGCGTTGCACAAATATTAGCAGACGAAACGGACAACGGTTCAAACACAAGTATTAATTTTCAAAGAAATTTGAATTTTAATGTTAATATGTCAGCAGGACAGAAAATAAGAACTGATTACTTTGTGCAAGGAGAAGCTACATGGAACATTAGTGGTTTTATATTTTCAAGCACAATATCATCAGCCGCAAGCCAAAACTTTGGAGAGCAATTAGCAGTAGAGGAATACCAAAAAGCAAAGAACGTATCTGATAATGTAGGGTATATGCTTTATGAGCCTTACTATTTTTACATTAGATACCATTATAAGAACGGATACATTTCAAGTCCTTATTACATAGGCAGTCATACAATAGGAAACAGCAATGAGTTTGGAGATTCAAGCCCACTCACAACACCTGACGGTATGCCTTATGTATATTATCCTGTTTTTAACAACATAAACATAAGCAGCATTAAACAACAAATCGTAGGCTTTAGTATTTGGAGGGGAGTAAACCCTAACAAAACTATTCTTGCAACAGGTGCTATACTTATGCCTAACGAGCTTAATCCAGAAGGTGCTTATGTTGGGTACTATGCAACCCTACCTAATGGTGTTAGTCCTTATGGATTAGCTGTAAGTCCATCAGATAACAGAAGGAGATTGGGCTTGTTTGTTAGCCCTGATAATATACATTTTAATGGTGAATTAATTGAGTGGCAAAACGGTGATGAGGTTATTATTAAAGGGCAACCAACTACCTTTAATTCTAAAAACAGCATTACCACCAATGCTACAAGGGGTGAGGGAAGTTTAGTTGAATACACAGGCTTTACAGCTCAAATAAATGTAAGCCCAACAGGATGTCCTGAGTTTGTTATTTCGGATGCTCAAAACATATCTTTCAGGCAAACATCTGATAGGTTTTTAAAAGTACCTAAAATATTCCCAGAGCCTAATGATTTATCGTACAAAATAGTGCTTGGAGGTGATGGATTTAGGCAAACGGTTGACGTTTCTGGTGTAGGAATGACATTCCCTGTGCCTATTAACGCAGGTGAAGTTACCCCTAATCAAGATTACGGTTTTTACATTTCTTATTATAGAAGAGGAGATGTGCCTGCATTTGACACCGTAAATGCGAATGTTGTAGATTGTAATTACTTTTTCAAAATACAACCAGAAACTCCTGATATTATTAATAGTGTAGCTGTTTTTGGAGGAGATACGTACACACAGCGTAATTACATGAAGATTGCATGGGAAACATTAAAGTATGGTTCATCACCAACTACTGACCCATTACTATCAGGCTTTGTAAGTTTTTACACACAAAACAGGGTAAACACACAAATGAGGCACACGGTAGAAAATGGTTGTGTTTTATTCCCTGCTGATGCAACAAGTATTGTAGATTACCTATCTGATTCAAGAGAGGAATTTTACCAAATAGACGGTGGTTACAACAAGCAAACTAACAATACATTAGTTAAGCGACCTTATAACCCTCGTATCGTACAAAACAACAAGTATCCTGCACGTATTTATTACTCACAGCAGAGAAACTTATCAAGCACTTACGATGGTTACAGGGATATTAAACCACTTGATTTTAGGGATTTAGATGGCAAGAACGGGCAAATAGTGTCTTTATATGATATTAATGATGTAATGATGACTGTACAGCCATTTGCGATTACAGTTTTGCCTTACCTGACAGACGTTGCCCTTTCAGCTCAAAATGGTTCTATTTATATAGGGAATGGGGGAGTTTACGCACAGCGAGAAAGCATAATAAGCACTTACGGAAGCAATATCCAAACGTGCGTGTTTAGAGGTTTTAATCGTAACGGTAATGCTACGCTATATTGGTTTAGTGAGTACGTTAAGAAGTTCTTTAAGTATGGTAGAGAAGGCGTACAACCAGTATCAGACAACGCAAAAATGCGTAACTTCTTTCTTAATAGGACAAAAAAGATTGAGAATGAGTTTGATTTAGTGATGGGATTTGACACCAAGCGAGATAACTTATGGATAACCGCAAGAGCATGGAATGAGCAATATAATGCGTGGCAGTTTGGTGTGGATTACAATGTAGGTGATATTGTTACTCTTAACGATGTTTCATTTTGGGGATACCCTTTATTCTTTAGGGCTTTAAGCTATACCAATGATTACCCTACTGACTCTCCTAATTGGGAACAAATACCTTTAAGCGAGGGGGAGTTTTACAGTTTATTTACGTTACTATACAATGAGAAGTTAAACACATTTACAACTCAATGCACAGCGTTACCTGAAAGATATTTCCAGTATAACAACTTATTGCTTGCTCCTAATATAAGTGCAAGTAATTCAAGTTTTACAAGAATATTATCAAAAGTATTTCAATTTGGCACAGGCACAGATAAGTTCTTTGAAGATACCATTTTTGCGCCAAGAGAGTTTGTTATAACACCTGTTGTAAATAAGATACAAAACGTAACAAAGAGATACCTAAGCTTAGGCTTGAACACAGGAGAAGACCTTGCAAACTTCCCCACTATTGACTTTGCAACAAAGAACCAAACAAGCACATCAATAGACTTCGAGCAAAAGAATGGTAACATATTTACGGCAGTAGAACCAGATACAAATGGTGAACCACTAACAGGCGAGTATATGACTTTTAGAATTGTAACAGATAATGAGATTACAATATTAGATGCAGTATCTAAAATGTATTACAGACCAAGATTACCAAGATAATATAAATAAACTGGCAGTCAATTATATCACTTGGTAAATCCTTAATCCTTGTTATCATTGATGTGTTTACTTTTCAGGTTCGCCTATTTAGTAGTTATACGCAAGGCTAAAGAACCTCTACCACACGACCATAAACTTGCTTTGTCCATCCGTTTATTCCACCTTTATTGTTTCCAATGAGCAATCCTTTCTCGTTATTTTTACCCTTAACCAAGTGTGTGTAAAAATTACCTTTCACTTTGCAATAAACAATATCGCCCTCATTACAATCTTCCCATTTCACAGGAGCAAGTTTATGGTCTTGACCTGATTTAATTAAAGGTATCATTGAGTTTCCTTTTTCACTTGTAACGAATGTTTCGCCATTCTGTAATTTTTCTAATTTATAGTTCTTCATTTTAATTAAATTTCTGCAAAAGCCCTGCACATAACAAGGTATTTGCGATAATGTGCCAATCAAGTTTTGTTTTAAAATCAAGCATTTGCGGTTGGCACACTACGCAAATACCCGACCGTTATACGCAAGTAAAATTTCCCCTTATGTCCACGCACCACACAATTCTACTACACGTTTACATTGTTCAACATCCATCATTCCTATGTGGGTTAAGTCAATGTGCAATCCCATTTGTTCACTCAACCATTTGTAAGCCTTTCCCCTCGCTTCTTTTTTGCTAAATCCTTTTGTCATTTTCTTTTGCCATAGCGGGTCAAACTTTGCGTGTGCTTCTTTTTTCCAATATCGCAAATCATTATTAGCAAGTCTTCCAAGTGCTTTGTCAGTTCCTTTGTGAACACCCACATAGGCATCACAGGGCTTACAAATGTAAATCATTCCATAGCTTCTACCATACACACAACTGCTATCAACATACTCTGTCTTGCCACCGCAATAAGGGCAAATTTTCCCAGCGTATAACAGCACATTGCCAAAAGGCGCAGTTTCGTTTTCAAAAGTAGCTGTATCGGTATTTGTATCTGTTTCTTTCATAGTATCTGTATCTGTTTAAATGCGCCCTTCGGCAATCTGCAAAACGTTACCTGCCATTTTAAGCGACACCATCCGACACATTCAAAATTGGTTCAGCATCGTAAAAAATGACTTCTTCTTTGTTTCCAATCTTGCTGAAAATAGGATATTTAATTTCTTTAATAACCGACCTTTCAATAATTAAATTTGGATTTTTGTGTGCTTGGTGCATTGGCGGTAAGTCTTTCAATTCATCTGCTGTAAATGGTTTTGAAGTCTTAATTCGTTTTACATAAGTACCACGTTTCAATTTCACTTCTAAATCATTCCAGTTTACACCTTTTTCAAGCATCATCTTATCTTGCATTTCATTGCCATTTAGGTTTTGAAGTTGCTTGTGTGGGAATAAACTTTGAGCCAACATTGAAATACTGTTTTTAGTAGCATCGTTTTCACGCCACAATAATTGAACACAAGCATCGTGTAATGTTGGTGTTTGGTAAATTCTACAATCAAAAACAGCTACTTTATCGTGTGTAGGTAAAAGTTCTTTTCGTTTCTCGTTAAAGAAGTTGACACACTTTGCAGTAAGTTTTGATAGTATCTTTTGTTTTTTACCATCATTGTAAATTGCACTTTTTCTATCGCCTGAATAAAGCACCAAAGTAATTTCATCGCTTTGAGTATAACCAACAACAGCGTTTGTTTCTTGAACTAAAAACTTTGTTGTTTCAGTCATTAGTTCAGTTAGTTTTTTATCAAAAGGTCTTTCTAATCCTTTTGTCCAGTTGTGAAAGTT
>JACCDG011886842.1_pt1 | contig 24117 bp, 26 predicted proteins | sample 7442471 | NCBI WGS metagenome assembly JACCDG01 (sample SAMN15323444, study PRJNA562643) | freshwater metagenome | isolation source: river surface water | place: USA:Blue River Watershed | collected 2017-08-17 | reverse complement strand
GCTCTAGTCCCTGCGTGAACTCGTTTTCTCAAACAACTACCATATTCTGACTAACTTGATAATGATAATGGTCACTTTGAGTGATTTCACTTTTGAAGTAACTAAAGAATACTTCCAGAATATTCTGATCAAGCTGTATCGGATCTAATTGTTTTAAGTGAAAATAAACAACAGAGATCTCTTCACATAGCTTGTAATATTTTAACTCGTTGCTATCAGCTAAGGCAGTGATGTCTGTCGTAAATTGCGATAGCCGCTGACATATTGTCTCGTTGATTATACATTGATGATCTATACAACTATGTTGCTTGACAATAGCTTTGACTTCATCGAGCTTTAGTAAAATATTTTTTAGTTTACTATTTGCAAACTGTCCGTAGCTTTCCACATTATATTCCAATATGAGTAATATTTATTCTAGTAATAGCTTATCAACTTTTGCTGCACAAATAAAATCATTATCTGATAAGCCATTGATCGCGTGAGTCGTAAATTTGACTAAACAGCAATTATAACTAACTTCGAGATCAGGGTGATGATTCTCTTGATTAGCCAACCATGCGATAGCATTTACAAAGCTGATAGTTTTGTAATAGCCTTTGAAATCGAACTTTCGTGATATGATAGTATAATCAGCGTTAACATTCCAGTTTGGTACTAATTTCAAATAATTATTAATTTCAGTTTTAGCCATTTTGGCAACGCCGCCTTCACAGGGCACACATTTTTTGTCACTAAGATTTGTCATACACTATGGCCTTTCATTTTAGGTGGATAGGTTGGTGCGAAATTACCCAAGCTGATTGCCTGATTGATAGCATCTATTAAATCAACTTTGGTCAAATTATACAATTGTTCAAAGTTATTAAGAACAAAATAGACGGTCTGGTAAATGTCAATACGGTAGGGTGTTCTTAGCGCTGTCATTAAATCAAATGGCTTGCGTTCAGGTAACGGGCTATTTAATGAGTAATCAGTTTCACCGATAGAAGATAAAATACCACCACCATAAATTTTAAGCTCTATATTTTTGATTAAACCAAATTCAATTGTGAACCAGTATAGACGCGCTAATAATTTTTGTACTTTGGGTGCTGCGCCAACACCTAACTTACCAATGTAAGCTGTAAATTCAGCACATGCTTGATTAGTAAGCATCGGACAGTGGCCGAAAAGTTCGTGGAAGATATCTGGCTCTTGTAAATAGTCTAATTCTTCTGGAATACGAATAAAAGTTGCTGCTGGAAATTTTCGCTCAGACAACAAGTTAAAAAATTTATCAAAGCTGATTAAGGCGGCAACTGGTGCAACTTGCCAGCCAGTTGCGGCTTGTAATTTTTTGTTTACATCAGGAAGTTGAGGAACTTTATTATGAGTAAAGTCTAATAGTTGCACGCCATCGATATATTCTTTACAGGCAGCTGATTGGATAATGGGTATTTGCCTGGCATATAAAGTTGCCCAGGTTTGGTTTTCTATATCATCATAAGTAACATAACCATTAGCATCCGTCTTCTTGGCAGTATATTTAGACGGAGTTTTGTGATGTTCTAAGCCCATAAATTTTCCTTGGCATTAATGTTAATTAAAGTTTTTATTAAATATTCATTTTCTTCAGGAGAGCCGACAGTAATTCTTAAATAATTAATTAAGCCGTAGTTGTCAATTGGTCGTACTATAATCCCATGATCAAGAAGTTGATTATAGAGAAGTTGGCTTTTGCTACAATAAATAGTAACAAAATTAGCCATTGAAGAAATATATTTAATTTTTAAATCAGCAAATGCTTTGTATAATAATTCTTTTTGTATAGTATTCATTTGCACAGTTTTTTTAACAAAATCCTGATCTTGTAAGGCAGTAACTGCAGCAACTTGCGCTATTTTATTGACATTAAAAGGTAATCGTATTTTATTAATTGCGGCTATTATATCGGGGTGCGAGATAGCATAACCAACACGTAAACCAGCTAACCCATACGCTTTTGAGAAGGTTCTTAACAGAATAAGATTATGATGTTTTTTTACTAGATTTATACTGTAATCATAGTACTGTTCTGCAGCACTATATTTTAAGTATTCAAAATAGGCTTCGTCCAAAAGTACTAATATATGTGCAGGGACTTTTAACATGAAATCTTGGATGGCTTGTTCGTTAAGACAAGTTCCCGTAGGATTATTAGGGTTAGCAAAACAAATGATTTTAGTATGATCATTGATTTTAGCTAAAACATTGTCTAAATTATTTTGCCAATCATCATTAATCTCGGCAACTATATATTGAGCATTAACTCCTTGAGTTGCGATAAGATAACTAAAAAAACTATATCGAGGTGCAATGACATCATTATGGCTATCAACAAAGGTCTGCATGATTAAGCGAATGAGTTCATCTGATCCATTACCTATCACGAGCATGTTATTAGATAGATCATATAACTCAGATAAACTAGTTTTGAGCAGGTAGCAATCTGGATCAGGATATAACTGTATCGTAGTTAAGCTCTCATTTATTGCTTTTGCTACTAGTGGGCTTGCGCCAAAGGGATTTTCATTACTACCTAGTTTAATAATTTTAGAAAGATTTTTTTCACGTGCCAGAGTTTCAATAGGCTTACCTGGAATATATTTTTGTAAGTTTTTTATATGAGGTAAAGCTAAATTATTATCGCTCATGAGTATAAAAATCCTTATTATCTGAACTATTATTATAGTAGTAGTTTAACCGAACCTTATAACAAAGTATAATACCAAAAAAAGTTTGTAAATTGGAGAAAATATGTTAGCTGATAAAACTATTACAGTAAAGCCTCAGGTTGCAGCTACTTTGTTTGGTGAAAACCCGATGGCTACGGACGGTTTTGAATTTTTAGAATTCACCTCAATGCAGCCAGATAAATTAGCAAAAGATTTCGAAAACTTAGGTTTTAAAGCTGTAGCAAAACATAAATCAAAAGATGTTATTTTGTATAGACAGGGTGAAATCAATTTTATTTTAAATAAAGAGAAGGGCTTTGCACAGGACTTTGCTGCGCGACATGGCGCTGGAGCATGTGCAATGGGTTTCCGTGTATTAAATGCCGAGGCTGCCTATAATCGAGCCATTAAGTTAGGTGCTGAGCCATACATTAGCAAAGTTGCCTCTGGCGAGCTTAATATTCCTGCAATATACGGCATTGGTGGTAGTGTAATTTTCTTTGTCGACCGCTATGGTTCAGAGACTATTTATGACACCGACTTTGTACCCATTACTACTGATAAATCATTAGCAAATGTGGGCAACAATTTGGTCTATTTAGATCATGTCACGCACAATGTGTATAAAGGGCAAATGGATGTCTGGGCAAAGTTTTATGAGAAATTATTTAACTTTAAAGAAATTCGTTATTTTGATATAGAAGGTAAATTGACTGGTCTATTGAGCCGAGCTATGACTAGTCCTTGCGGAAAAATTAGAATACCAATTAACGAGGGTACGGATGATAAATCTCAAATAGAAGAATATTTACGTGACTTCAATGGTGAGGGTATTCAGCACATAGCATTAGGTAGCAGTGATATCTATAGCACAGTAAATGGTTTATCTAGTAATGGTATTAAGTTTCAAGATGTGCCAGAGACATACTATGATTTATTAAATGATAGAGTCAAAGGGCACAATGAACCTGTCGAGCAATTAAAAAAATTGCGGATCTTAGTTGATGGTGCACCAACTTTAGGGCAGGGGCTATTATTACAAATTTTCACTAAGAATATGCTAGGGCCAGTATTTTTTGAAATTATTCAACGTAAAGGCAACGAAGGATTCGGTGAAGGTAATTTCCGTGCGTTATTTGAATCAATAGAATTAGATCAAATTCAAAGAGGGGTTTTGTAGATGAAGTTGGCTACATTAAACAACAATACGCGCGATGGTCAGTTAATTGTTGTGAGTAAAGATTTGACTAGAGCAATACAGGTACCTGAAATAGCTGTTACATTACAGCAGGCATTAGATAATTGGACAGAGCATAAACCAAAATTAGAACAGGTCTATAATGATCTAAATAATAATAAAATAAAAGATGCATTTGATTTTGATGTTTATAAAGTTATGGCGCCACTTCCAAGAGCATATCAATGGGCAGATGGTAGTGCTTATGTTAGCCATGTCGAATTAGTACGTAAATCTCGTGGTGTCGAAATGCCAGCTAATTTTTGGACTGATCCTTTAATGTACCAAGGCGGATCTGATAAGTTCCTAGCGCCGCGTGAAGACATTAGAGTCGCCAGTACTGAATATGGCATTGATTTTGAAGCTGAGGTTGCTGTAGTAACTAATGATGTGCCAATGGCTTGTGATTTAGAAACTGCAGAAAATTCTATTGTATTATTGATGCTAGTTAATGATGTTTCTTTACGTAATTTAGCAGGAGCTGAGCTCGCTAAAGGATTCGGCTTTTTTCAATGTAAACCATCTAGCGGGTTTTCGCCGGTGGCTGTAACACCAGATGAACTTGAAGATGCCTGGCATGATGGTAAAGTAAACTTATCGCTTGTTTCAAAAATAAATGATAAGTTGTTTGGTAAGCCTAATGCGAGTGTTGATATGACATTTAACTTCCCGCAATTAATTTGTCATGCAGCAAAAACTAGGGAGTTAACTGCCGGTACTATAATAGGCTCAGGGACAGTTTCTAATAAAGATAGATCTGTGGGATCATCATGTATTGTAGAAAAGAGATGTCTAGAAATCATTGAAACAGGTAAGGCAATAACACCTTTCTTACAGTTTAATGATAAAGTGCATATTGAAATGATAAATAAAAACGATAATTCAATCTTTGGTTCGATTGAACAAACTGTGGTTAAATATTAATGACAAAGATAAGTAAATTTAACTTCCCAGCTAATAAAATAATTTGTGGCAAGTATCTTGTTCTGGAACTGCTTGGTTCTGGTTACGAGGGTGAAGTTTACAAAGTAAAAGAGTTAACGACAGGGATTGTCCGAACTGCTAAGTTTTTTTACTATGAGCGTAATAAAAATAATAAAGTAGCTATTAGATACGCTAAATTACTGCATGAGTTGTCCGAGTGTCCATTGATTATTCATTATCACACTCATGAAACCATTATGCATGATAGAAAGCCTATTACATGTTTGATCTCAGAATACGTAGAGGGCGAGATACTATCGGATTATATTGAGCGTCAACCTGGTAAAAAAATAGGTCGAACTTTGGCTATTCAATTGATTCATACTATATTAATTGGCTTAGAATTCATGCATTCAAAAAAAATTCTGCATGGCGATTTGCATTCTGATAACATCATTGTCAACCGTTATGGTTTAGGGTTTAAAATTAAGATTCTTGATATGCATTGGTGGGGTAGTCATTGCAAGGTTAAAAGTTTAGATGATATCCATGAAGTCATCGAGATATTATATGAATGCTTGGGTGGACGCAAGACTTATAAAAAACACCCTAAACAAATCAAAGACATTTGTATGGGTCTTAAAAAAAGCCTGATTACTAAGAAATTCAAAAATGCCACAATGTTACGAGTTTATCTTGAAAATATAATATGGGACGAAGCCTATAATGAGTAATATCATTGTTGTAGAAACATCAATGAGCAGTTATGAACAAACCTTTATTCAGAATTACGAAATAGTCTATTATACCCAAAAATTAGAGTCTAAGCTTATCAACGAAGACGGTATAGGTATATTTTCTATCCCGCGGGGAGTAGCGTTAGTAGTCGCCGATGGTGTTGGTGGCAGTTACCAGAGTTACCGCGCTGTGGGTCAAGTACTGAATGACCTAAACAATTTTTTTACTAATTATGATTATGAAAACAAAGATACTGTTTTTGCAGATGATATCTGTAAAAAACTACAGCAGATTAACACAAAAATTCTTAATTTAGAAAATACTCCGCAAACCACGTTATCTATGGCCGTTATTCAAAGTAAAAAAATAACGGTGTTTCAAGTGGGGGATTCAGGCACGTTATTAACGGGTCTTAAGGGTAGATTAAAATTTATGACACCATTTCAATCGCTTGTCGGTGAAATGTTGCTTAAACAAGAAATCAGTGAAAAAGATGCTTTAGTGCATCCTGAGTTAAACATTGTTAGTAATGTCTTAGGACATCCTAAATTTTATGTTACGAGTTTTCTGAGCGAAGAAGTGCTTAAATCTAATAAAACTAATAAGATCTCTAAATATGATACATTATTATTAGCAACTGATGGTTTATTCGATAATTATATTTCAGAAGAACTAGTTGATATAATTCGGTCGGGTAGTTTGATTGAGACTACGCAAATTTTACAGGCTTCGGTAGTGCAAAATATTAATGTTATAAATAAACTAAAGTTACTTAAACAAGATGATGTGAGTTTTATTTTGTGCAGGCGTAAACCCATATAGCTAAATGTTGACGTTAACTATATGGGTGTAACTACTATTGATCTAAAGCAGAAAAGCTTTTCGTATCTTTACAATAAGTAAAGATTTGCCCAGACTTGATATCAAAAAACCACTCGTGAATGCTAAGAGTGTTCTCTGCAACTCGCTGTTTAATCCACGGAAAAGTAAAGCAATTCTCATATGATTTATGTAATGCTTGCTTAGCATAGTCATCGACATAGGTATCAGAAGATTTATCTACATCGGTATTACATTTTACTACTGAAACCCAATTAGTAATAAAGTCATTTTGATCTAAATCATCTTTATTAAGTAATCCTTGGATACCGCCACATTGACTATGACCAAGCAGCACAAGATGTTTAATATTTAAATAACAGATAGCAAATTCAAGTGCTGCACTCGTACCGTGGTGTGCTTCATCTTTTTCATAGGGCGGAACAATATTAGCAACGTTACGGACTACAAATAAATCACCGGGATCACATTGCATAATTAAAGCTGGATCAACGCGTGAATCGCAGCAAGCAATAACCATAATCTTCGGTTTCTGACCATGTTCTGATAAGTTTTGAAGTATTGATTGATCACCTGAAGCATATTTTTCTCTAAAGGCCTTATAACCCTCTAACATTTTTGTAAAACTTTGTTGCATAATTATAATCCTCTGAAATTAACGTTATCTGAACAATAGTCAATAGTACCTAATAATGGTGCTGGGATGTTAGTTTTTAAATAATTAATATTACTGTCACTATCAAATGCTTGTTTCGGCTCTAAGCAATTGGCTATCCAGCCATGCAGATTAACATGTTGAGCTTGTATTGCTTTGACAGTTAGGATGGCATGATTTAAGCAGCCTAATTTTATACCAACCACTAAGATAACAGGTATATCTAATGCAACCGAGAGTTCGCTTAAATATTGATTATTATTGAGGGGGCATAGCCATCCGCCAGCGCCTTCAATAAAACAATAATCTGGGGTAAATTTGGTAATCATGTTTACACTGTGTTGCTTTAGCTTTTCAATAGTAATCAAATTATCAGCATCATTATTAACCAGGTGGGGTGAAACAGGTGCTAGAAAAGTAAAAGGATTAATTTCATCGTAACTGGCTGATATCAAACTTGCCTGTTGTAATGCTAAAGCATCAGAATTATAGAGCTTATTATTTTCTATAGTACAGCCAGTAGCAACTGGTTTTAGATTTAAAACAGAGTGTTTATTATTCTGTAAAAATTTTGTAAGAGCAACAATACTGGTAGTTTTGCCTATATTAGTATCTGTACCAGTGATAAAAAAAGTCTTAGTCATGATTATTTTTCTCGTGAACCTGGCCTAATAATTTTATCAAGAGGTATCATAGTTTCTTCGATTCCGCTGATCTCTGGGTGCTTAACTTTAACTGGCTTAGCTAATTTAAAAGCATGGCCATATATTACTTCGAAAGTCAGCGGATAAGTATTGTCAGCTAATTTAAATTTGTTGTATACATGATAAAGCTGTTGAAACTTTTCTTTACCAAATAAACTAGTTCTGTAGTTATCAGTTAATTTAACATTAGCGCCTATAGATTTAATATCTTTGATAAGTTTGATCACACTGCTATAAGTCAGCGTAAACTCATCATTATCCATCACAGGATGAGCAAATTTATTTTGTACTAAAATATCACCAATATTATGCATATCAATAAAATTATTAACATGCTCGTAGTCCGGATCAACATCGTTTAAAACAGAACGTAGTTCATATAAAGTATGTGGGCCAGGGATGGTGAAGATTAATAAACCATCATTTTTAAGTACGCGACGACACTGCGCGAATAATTCAGATATGTTTTCACACCATTGGAAACTAAAGTTAGAGAATATTAAATCTACGCTATTGTCTGCTATAGGTAATAAATTTATATCACCGCAGATTAGATGATAATTTGGAGTATCATTATTGCGTTTATGTTGAGCTACTTTTAACATAGACTCAGCAAAGTCTAGACCTATGATATCTGCTTTAGGATAAGCATAAGCTAATTGCTTAGTAACGAATCCTGTACCCATGCCTAAATCTAAAATAGTTTGCGGATTAATAGCAAAAAACTCTAAGCGCTCAAGTAATCGTGCGCCTATTTCTTGCTGTAAAACAGCATTAGCATCATAATTAAGTGCGGCATTATTAAAAGAATGTTTAATTTTGCTATAGAAATCAGTATGGGTCATTATAATAAACACTCATTAAATAAATTTGCTTCAGTGACAAAAGGCATGTGTCCAGATCGCTCTAACATATATGTTTTTATTACAGGATAATTGTCATTAAGCCAGGATTGTAAACTGGTATTGACTAGTAAATCCTTTTGGCCAAAAATAAATTTTATCTGATGAGGATTAATCGTATTTAATATATATCTATAGTCTTTTGATAAAATATTTAATCCCCAATTTAAGCCATCAAGAGACGCCAAAGCAGAATTATTATGTATTGCTAATAATTGTTTAAACAAAGCTTTAGAGTTGGGATGGCTTAAAGTCTGTAACAACAAGAATTCTTGCAGGGCCTTTTTTTGATCAGTAATTAATTTTTGATAAAATTTATCCCAGTTGTCTTGGGTAACTCCATGTGACCAATTATTAGAACTAATAAAACAGGGACTGCTCGCGCATAGTATTATTTGGCTAATATGATTAGGATAATGATGTTTCAACAAAAGACCAATGACTCCGCCTAAGGACCAGCCTAATACAGATGAACCATGGGGGATACGGGTAATCAAATCTTGTAGATAATAGTCTATATTATTGTGTTCTGCAGCATATGGAGTCTGGCCATGGCCATTTAGATCAAGAGTAATAATATTAGAATAATATTTTTTAAACCCATCTAAATTATTAGTCCAGATAGAGCTATTAAAGCCCCAGCCGTGTAATAAAACTAGATTATTTGTTTTATTGTTCATTATTTTTAATTACATTTAAATTTAAGTCTTCTATTAAGTTTTTTAAAATCTTAATAAAATAATCAATGTTATCAGAGCTATGTCCGGCAGATAAAGTAATTCTTAATCTTGCTTGATTCTTAGGGACAGTAGGTGCTCTAATCGCAGTTACAATAATATTATGTTTATTTAAATACTCAGCAGCGCGAATACAATCAATGCTGGTGCCAATAATAATTGGCTGAATGGGTGATTGATTATTAATGGGAGTAATGCCAATTTGCAACAGTTGTTTACAGAAATAATCAATATTAGTAAATAACTTTTCTCGCATGCTGTTGTCTTTTTGTATGGCGCGGATGCTTAACAAACTAGCTGCAGCAGCGATAGGCGACATACTTGTTGTATAGATATAAGGACGTGCGAATTGAATCAAGCTTTCAATAAATAACTTTGGGCCAGCTACAAAGGCACCTGAAGAACCTATGGCTTTACCAAAAGTACCCATAATAATTTTATTATTTATGGTTTTTAAGTTTTGATTATTATTCAAATCAAATAAACCAAAGCCATGCGAGTGATCAATGATTAGGCTAGTATTTTCTTGATTAGCTAATAAAGCAATATCATCTAATGGCGCAAAGTCGCCATCCATGCTGAATAAGCTTTCGGTAAAAATAAATTTGTTTTGATAATGATTATATTTATTTAACAATAAATTTAGGTGTTCTGTATCATTATGTTTAAATCTGGCTAATTTACAGCCTGCTAGTCTTGATCCATCTAATAAAGAAGCATGATTATTATGATCATGAATAGCAATAGTATCTTGGTTTAGATTAAGTAACACATCGCTTATGCTTAAATTAGCCATATAGCCAGATGAAAATAAAATAACCTCATCGCAATTTAATTGCTTAGCTATCGTTTGCTCAAGATCTTGATGAATATGATGGTAACCTGTGATTAAATTAGAGGCGCCACTACCAAGACCAAGGTTAGGCAAGAGATCTTGTATTTGTTTGATAAGACTAGCGTCATTAGCAAGACCCAAATAATTATTACTAGCAAAATTTAATTTGTTTTTTTGTTCAATATTTGCATTAGCAATATATTTTAGACGAGAACGAAATAAGTTACTCTCATAGTGTGATTGTAACTTTTTTCGTAGCTGATGCTGTATAGATTGCTTATTATTTTGCTTATCTTGGCTTTCCTTAACCAACTGCACAGTTTGCTTGTTCGGTAGTGCATTCATTGTTTTGTTGATGAGGGTATTGTTCAGGTTTTATGCCTAATCTAGCAAATAAGTTTTGATCGTGTTCTGTGGTTGGTAGAGGGGTTACAAATAACTTATCGCCATAGTGAATAGAATTGGCACCAGCAAAAAAACATAAGGCATGACATTCGTCAGACATGTTTTTTCTGCCTGCTGATAGCCTAATATAAGATTTAGGCATCATAATTCTGGCTACAGCGACTATCCGGACAAATTCTAGAGAGTCAACCGTAGCACTGTCTTCTAGAGGTGTACCAGGGATCGCAATTAATTGATTAATCGGGACAGAGCCAGGATGACTTGGCATATTAGCAAGCTCTTGTAAGAACTTATATCTATCTTCTGTAGTCTCGCCCATACCCATGATACCACCGCAACAAACATTAATTTTGTTTTTGCGAAGTCTATCTAGGGTAGCTAGTCTGTCGTCAAAATCACGAGTATTAATCACTCGTTCATAGTATTCACGGGAAGTATCAATATTATGGTTATAGTAGTCTAAACCAGCAGCTTTAAGTTCTGCTGCTTGTTCGTCAGACAGCATGCCTAAGGTCATGCAAGTTTCTAAGTTTAAATCTTTAATAGCTTTTAGTATTTCGATAACTTTAGGAAAATCTTTTTTTGGTGGGTTACGCCATGCTGCTCCCATACAAAAACGCGTTGCGCCTTTATTCTTAGCTATCGTTGCATACTCAATAACTTTTTCAACAGATAACAAAGCCTCAGGCTCTGTAGCCGTCTTATAATGCGCGCTTTGCGGGCAATAAGCACAGTCTTCCGGGCATCTACCAGTTTTAATACTCAACAAAGTACTAATTTGTACTTCATTATGATTAAAATTTTCACGATGAACACAATGAGCCTTGAATAATAGATCGTTAAACGGTAGAGTATAGAGGTTTGCTACTTCTGTAGTAGTCCAATCGTGCCTGATTTGTGTTTGCATCTATTTAGTTATGTATATAGAGATTTGTTAATATGATAAAGCTACTGAATAAATTGTCAACTATTATAGTCGACCAGGTTAACAATCAAGTAAGTACCTATCAAGACTTCTTTACTCTACCGAGGCAATGCCTGCTCTGTAAATCTACTATCTATGAAAAAAACATCTGTCTGTATTGTAATCAGCTATTACTAAGGTTAGAAAAGAAATGTGAGCGTTGTCACTGGCCATTATTAGCCAGTATGTCCAGATGTAACTTGTGTGTTCAGCAAACAGTTGCTGACAAACATACTTTTAATCACAATGATGCTGATAACTTTGTTTGGTCCGATATAAAAATAGCTTTTGGTTATAATCACCCGATAGATAAGATAATCCAGCAGTTTAAATATTTAGGTGATTTAACCAAGGGTAGGTTATTAGCAGATTTGTTCTTAGAATATTTAAATACCAGTTTATTTAAATTAGATAATCTGGCTAAACTACCAGAAGTTATAATTCCCGTGCCCTTATATAAGACTAAATTAAAACAGCGTGGTTTTAATCAGACTGTTGAGATAGCACGACATTTATCGAAAAAACTAGATATACCTATTGATACGTCATTAGTAGCAAAGTTTGCAGCTAGCGAACCGCAAATGGGATTAGATAAACAGGGTCGGGTTAGTAATTTAGAAAATACTTTTTGTTTAAATAAAAAAGTTAAATATAAATCTGCTGTGATTATAGACGACGTGGTCACTACAGGTAGTACGGTGGCGGCAGTTGCTAAGTTGTTGCAGAAGACGCATATTAAAAATATTTCGCTCTGGGCGTTGGCGAGGAGGTGTTAGGTGTTTGAAATCAGATCCTTCGCTTCGCTCAGGATTGACTAACGTCTTTAACAGGTTAGCACATTTGCACAGACATAACTCGTTGATTTTCAACCCAATTATAACTTATTGTAATATATGACTATTTAGAACGTCACGAGTTTAGGAGAGGACATTTTCCTGTAATTATCCCTTCTAGTCCAGCTGTCCGGAACTTCCGGACAACTGATATCGTCCGTCTTGATAGTAGTTATGATAAATCTTAAGTTTTGCGGTATAATCTTACTTTATTATTGTGTTATTAAGATAAATGCTGATGTTAGATAAAAATTTACTTACTGAATTAGTCGATAAATGTATGAATGATCTAAGAACTAGTAGTAGTTTAAATACTGGTTCATTAAAAGAAGAGATTTTAACGACGGTCCATTCAGTCCTGCATAAAACTTTGAGTAATCTAGATTTAGTCACGCGAGAGCAGTTTGATATTCAAACTAAAGTTTTAGATCAAGCTCGTCAAAAATTAGAATTATTAAGTAATAAAATTACAGAATTAGAAAATCTTAAATAAACTCTAGTGTGTTCATAAGAAATCTGTTACATTAATCTCTAAAATTTATGTATATTATACATGGAGAGATTAATGTCACTATCTTTAGTTTATACTCGTGCGCAACATGGAATAAAATCCCCGCTAGTAACTGTTGAAACCCATATCTCTAATGGCAATCCTATTTTTACGATTGTAGGTTTACCTGAGGCTGCCGTAAAAGAAAGTAAAGATCGCGTGCGCTCAGCTATTTTAAATTCTAAATTTGAATTTCCAATCAGGCGCATTACAGTTAATTTGGGTCCGGCTGATTTACCCAAAGAAGGGGGACGGTTTGATTTAGCGATAGCTTTAGGAATATTAGCTGCAACCGGGCAAATCCCTAAACACGAATTACAAGAATATGAATTTATCGGCGAGCTTGCATTGTCGGGTGATCTAAAGCCGGTAAAAGGCATTTTACCGTCAGCAATGGCGCTTAAAGATGATAGCCGTCATTTGATCGTCGCTAAAGCTAATGCCGATGAAGCCGTGTTTATTAATTCCGTTACGGTATACGCAGTTGAGAATTTAGATCAAATATGTCGTCATTTTAGAAAAGAGGTAAGATTAGAACCTTATATTTCTCAAAAGCAATATATAAATAATAATAAATATTTAGATCTCAATGAAATCAAAGGCCAGTATCAAGCCAAACGTGCTTTGACTATTGCGGCAGCAGGCGGTCATAGTATTTTATTTTTTGGCCCTCCTGGTAGCGGCAAAACTTTATTAGCCAATCGTTTATTAGGTTTACTGCCAGATTTAAATGAGCATCAAGCAAAAGAAGTCGCAGCTATTCAATCTGTAAGTCAGCAAGGATTATCGATTGAGAGTTTGATGTGTCGACCATTTAGAACTCCACATCATACAGCTTCACATGTTGCTTTAGTTGGTGGCGGCAAGAATCCGACACCTGGAGAAATATCTTTAGCTCATAACGGTATTTTATTTTTAGACGAGTTGCCAGAATTTGATCGCAAGGTTTTAGAAGTCTTACGAGAACCATTAGAATCTGGCAAAATTGTGATCTCGCGAGCGGCTAATAAGATTGAGTATCCAGCTAAGTTTCAGTTAATAGCTGCGATGAATCCTTGTCCATGTGGACATTTAGGTGATGAACGCATGCCATGTCGTTGTACCGATTTACAAATTAAACGCTATCGGCAAAAATTATCTGGACCATTATTAGATAGATTAGATATGCATGTAGCAGTCAAAGCTTTATCTAGTAAAGAATTAATAACTTCTACAGATGAACAAGACAATAATCAACAACAAAATATTCTTAACTCTATAAAAATAAGAGAACAGGTTTATTTATGTCAGCAATTACAATTAAATCGCCAAAATGTTTTAAATTGTGAATTAGATCATAAAAGTTTAGAAAAAATATGTCGATTAAATTCAACTACAAGAAGCTTTATGCAGCATGCTATGGATAAATTAGGTTTCTCTGCCAGAGTCTTTCATCGTATTTTGAAACTAGCTCGAACTGTGGCTGATTTAGCTCAAGGTTCAGAAGATTCCGAAGTGTCAGTGAACCATCTCTCTGAGGCTATAGCTTTTCGTGGCTTAGATAAATTGCGTTTTGAGGCATAATTTACAGGTCTAAGAAGAAGTGAGCGGATAAAAATTTCACCAGTAAATACTTATTATAAGTTTTGTAGAATAGAGTTAACGGGTGAGATTATTCGCGCAGCGAATAATATTTTTTCTCCCTTTACAAAGCATTAGTATCTACAAAGGGAGAAAAAATATTTGCTTCGCAAATGTTGAGGTTATTCGCTGTTTCACTATCTAGGTCGCTACCTATTGCAAAATATTTATATTTGATTTATCATAATGACTAAATAATTTAGCCTTTTATTTTATGCCAAACGGTAAGCCAACAAAAAAACCTAAAAAAAACAGTCAGTTAAAAAAGTTTCATAAAGATGCCAGTCCATTATTCCATCTTCGTAAGTTAAAAACTGACCCGAATAGAAAGGCTATAGCTGTAATTCAGAGCCAAACTTTAGTACCCGTAACATTTTCTCCCCCACAAAAAGAGATTGTTAGTCGCTTAGGCCCTCTGTTCGAGAGTCCTAGTCCTATGCGACCTTTGGCAGCTAAGGTTGTTCAAGTAGAAGGGACTCCATTAAAAACTCCTCCAAACACAACTTGGCAAACCCCAGGTGGCACAGAGTTAGAATTAAGTGCAAGGCATAGTTGTCATTCAATAAATGGTGCGCCGATAGCGTTTTATTCAAGTAAAAAAGGTGTGCTTTTTAGATCAAGAATTACTGAATTCGAAACTGAAACTGAAACTGAAACTGATAGTGAGCTACGCCCAGTTTTAAGACTTTCAGATGAAGTACTATCCCCTACAATACATAAAGAAGTAATAATTACCAGATCAGATATTCAATATAATATAAAAACTAGACCCAGAGAAAAAGCGAGAACACAATCTTCAGTTTTGGGTATAGCGGCAAAAGATGTACCTAAACCAGAAAGTATAACGTCACATAGATATGCGCAAGCTAAAGAAATTTTACATATCATTGGTTATTCAATTTGCCCAGAAGTTGTAGAACCACAGGCAATTGAAAATTTTGTTATAGGTAGTGCTGCAGCTAATACTCAAATGATGATTAGTGAAGGATTAATCCATAGGTTATTATCTTTTGAAGAATTCGAAAATAATTTTGATAAGGTTTTTTATTCAGTAACTATTGCTGAGTATGACCAAGTAGATACGTTAACAACTCATGGTTTCAAAGCAATAATTGTTGCAAAAAAAATAATCACAACAATCCAAATCTTAGATAAAAATGGACAACTATTATTTACACATTCTCAAGAAATTGATGTATTTAGTTGTGATAAACCACCAGTAACAGATCTTGAGTTTATATTCCGTGCTGCTTACTTAGAAATAAAAAAGGTGCTAGATAAGCAGGCAATCAGCGAAGCAGCAGATGTCGATATGACGCCAAAAAGAAGACTGCCATTATAACATCACAAATCTTAATAGTGTTTTAGATCAGTTTTACCTCTAAATACATAATAAGAATAAGCTGTATAAGCTAAAATAACAGGTACAACAAGAACTGCACCTACTAATAATAAAGATTGTGCCCGTGATGATGTAGCTCCCTGCCAGATAGTTACTTCATAAGGAATAATATAAGGCCATATGCTGAATAATAATCCTAAGCAGCACAATGTAAATATGGCAATAGTTAATAAGAATGGTCGATGATCATTTTCTGGAGTAAGATTATATAAATTTTTATACAAGAAAAAAAAGCAAGTAACAACTAAAAGAGGTAGCCAGCCAATAATTAGAATATGTTCAGAGTTGAACCAACGGTCAAAAATATAATTATTAATCAGTGGCGAAAATAAACTGACGCAGCCAGTAAAAAATAAAACATAAATACTAATATAGCTAGCTGTTTTACGAGCCCATTCTTGCGTTTCACCATGAGTTTTCATGATTATCCAAGTGCTGCCAAGTAGCGCATAACTAAAAGTAACGGCAATACCGCAAAATAAAGAGAATGCTGTTAGCCATTCAAAAGGCGATCCGGCAAACTTACCATTTTTCATGTTAAGTCCTGTAATTACTCCGCCTAATATGATGCCTTGTGCAAAAGTAGCAACAAGAGAACCAAAATGAAAACAATAACCCCAAAATGTCCGCATGTTACCAGATGCTTTAAAACGAAACTCAAAAGCAACACCACGGAAAACCAATGCTAATAGCATAAATATTAGGGGTACATAAAAACCAGGCATGACTATGGAATAAACATACGGAAATGCTGCAAATAGGCCGCCACCACCTAAGATAAGCCAAGTTTCATTACCATCCCAGAAGGGGGCTATTGACATGATCATTTTATCTCGGCAATCATCACTAGCAGCAAAAGGAAACAAGATGCCAGTACCCAAATCAAAGCCATCTAAGACTACATAGACAAAAATAGCAAAACCTATTATTGCTGCCCATACTAAAGGTAAATCTATATAAGTGCCGAAATCAAACATGATCTATTCTCAATCTATAAATTGTTAGGTTATTTTTTTAAATGAAAAATTTCATTTATTGATAAGGGTTTAAGTACACTATGTTGTCCGTAGATTTCGAGGTCTTCATCTTTTTTATTTTCAGTTGAAGCAGGACCTTTTTTGATTAAGTTGAGCATGTAATAAGCTCCCATTGTGAAAATAAAACAGTAAACTACTATAAATGCTATCAAAGACAATAAAACTTGATGGGCCGGTACCTTAGAAGCTAAGTCAACGGTTCGTAATAGCCCATAAACTAAGTAAGGTTGTCGACCGGCTTCTGTAACAAACCAACCGGCTAGTATGGCAATCAAACCGCTTGGTGCCATTAGAATGCACCAGCGTAAGAACCATTTCGTCGTAAATAATTTATGTTTGCGATATAAAATTAATGCGATAATCCCAGTTAGTGACATTAAGAGTCCTAAGGCGATCATCACTCTAAAACTATAAAATACAAACGGTACATTAGGATGTTCAGTTTTTGGCCAATCTTTAAGACCCTTGATTTCACCATCAAAGCTGTGTGTCAAAATTAAGCTGGCAGCATATGGGATTTCAAGACTGTAGTCATTTTTCATCTCAGCTTGTTTAGGAACAGCGAAGACTCTAAATGGTGCCTTGGTCTCTGTGTCCCAAGCACCTTCCATGGCGGCTATTTTTATTGGCTGATACTTTAAGGTATTAAGTCCGTGTAGATCACCAAGCACGATTTGAATAGGTGCAACAAATAAGGCCATTAACATACTCATAAAAAACATAATCTTTGCATGTTTTACATATTTATTTTTTAAGAGATACCAAGCACTCGCGCCACCAATTAAAAAAGCTGTACTTAGATAACAAGCTGTAACCATGTGTATAAATCGATACGGGAAAGAAGGATTAAATAAAATTTCTAACCAATTTTCTGGCTGATAAATACCATTTTTGTCTACAGAATAACCTGTAGGGGTATGCATCCAACTAACGGCTGATAAAATCCAAAAGGCTGATATTAATGTTCCAAGGGCAACGATACAGGTGGCTATAAAATGCATTTTTGGTGAAACTCTTTTACGACCAAAAAGCATAATACCCAAGAATGAGGCCTCAAGGAAAAACGCTGTTAAGACTTCATAGCCAATGACTGGTCCAACTACGTTGCCGACACGATGGGAAAACTCGGACCAGTTAGTACCAAACTGATATGATAAAACTATGCCCGATACGACGCCCATACCAAAGGAAACAGCAAAAATTTTCACCCATAGGTTATAGATATCATCGAAAATAGCTTCCTTAGTTTTTATGCGCAAAGCTGCAATAACAACTAGAAAGCTGGCTAGACCAATTGTAAACGACGGAAAAATAATATGATAACTTACAGTGAAAGCGAATTGAATTCTTGCGAGTAATACAGGATCAAAAGAATCTAACATGTGTTAGCTCCATGTTAAAAATAAAGATGTTTATAATTTAACACATAGATAAATAATGTACAGCAATACTACATAAATAATCTAGGTTCAATGTATAATATAACATAAATTGTACCTATTAGCTGGGAGTAAGCGTGCTTAAGAAATCACTGCGTCACAAGTTTTTGTTAGTTTTTGTAGCATTTTTAGGTATGGTAATAAGTTTTTATCTATATCGTTTTATTTTTCTGAATAACTTCAGAGAAGTTATACCGCAGCAAATTTATCGCAGTGCACAGCCTTCAGCATTACACATAAAAAGTTGGCGTGATTCTTATCATATAAAAAGCATACTTAACTTAAGAGGCAATGAAGAGCGAGGTAATATTAAAAAAGCTATTACTTATGCTAAAAATGAAGGCATAGAGGTTAGTGTTATCAGGTTATCCTCGAGAAGATTACCGACATCAAGTCAATTGCAAAATGTTATTCAAGTAATTAATAATTCACCAAAACCATTGTTGATTCATTGTATGCGTGGAGTTGATCGTTCAGGTTTAGTGTCCGCTGTAGCTGTTTTGCTCAATGATGAGAGTATAGAAAAAGCGCGTGAAGAATTTAGCTGGGAAAAGGGTTTTTTACCTTTTAGGAAGCAAGAATTACTTAAAACTGTAATAAATGAATACGAAAGTTGGTTAGTTAATAATAATTTAAGCACTAGTAAAATAAACTTTATGCGTTGGTCTGCCGAAAATTATCACTCTGAGCCACGCGCATAGCTAAGTGTGTTATCTAATGTCATTTACTAGGCATTTGAATTTTTCTAAGCTTTGTACCATTATTAATCTACACAACAAAAACTGGGAAACCTATGGGTGAGGCGCTAGAATTAAATAGGGAAGAGATAAATCGTCTATCGCGGATTGATGATACCTATGGTCACGCTTGGACCTTGTATCTCATGCTGAAAAAAAATATGGATATCTATACGGGTTTGGTCCAAGTTGAAAGCGCGATGCTGGATTGTGTGCTTGCTGAGAAATTAAAATTACCGTTACTAAAGCATCATAGTTTAATTGAATCTTTAATAAATGCCGAAGTGATCCTAGATTATTTATCGACTAGTGACATGTTGTCAGTTAAGTTACCTATTGCATTGACAGAAACATGCTTAGAAAATCATCTACAACATTAGGCTTACCACCAGGCTTACTATTAGGCTATGTTATAATAGATAACCTGTCCGCTTTCTCCAGATTTCTTACCTTCATATAGGCTCTTATCAGCTTTTTCTAAAATAACTTCGAGTTCATCATTTGTGTGATTAATATTCGGTTCAAAAATAGTCACACCAACTGTAGCAGATAAAGAAAATACATCATTGTTGTATTTTATAGAAGTATTTTCAATATTTTGTTTGATACGCTCAAAGATTTCTTTAATTTTGTCTATTTCATGAGTATCTAATATAATTAAGAATTCATCACCACCCCATCTGCCGACAGTATCCATTTGTCGTACTGCATTAACTAAGATAGTAGCAACTTGTTTGAGAGTAACGTCACCAGCGGTGTGGCCATATTGATCATTGATTTGTTTAAAATGATCAAGATCAATTAATCCTAGAGCAAATGATGTACCATTGCGTAAACATTTATTTCTAACATTTTCAAAAAATTTTCTGACACCTACACGATTCCAAAGCTGAGTAAGGGGATCAATAGCTGCTACACGTTGTAGCTTGGATAACTCATCTGTTAATAATTTATTTTCATAATTGACTACAAAACTGTTAACGTGATTAGTTATTTCATCTTTTACAAAACAGGCGAGTTCTTTCAAGCAGTTAATATCATTTTCAGTAAACTCTCTGGGTGTAATGTCGATTAAACATAATGTGCCAATATTAAGATCATTAGCCATAGTAATAGGGCAGCCAGCATAAAACCTAGCATGCGGAGGGTTTATAGCTATAGGTAAATCTTTAAATTTGGGATCCAAGCTGATATCTTTTATAACTAGAGGTTCTTTATTGAGAATAGTATAGCTGCAAATTGACTCAGAACGAGGAGTCTCTTTGATATCCAATCCTTGTACGGACTTAAACCATTGTCGTTCTTTATCGATAAGACTTATAGCAACGATAGGTACGGAAAAAATTTTTTTAGCTAGGCGAGTAATTTTTTCAAAATTATGTTCAATCGGTGTATCTAACAGCTCTAGTTGATAGAGAGTTCGTAGACGTGCTTCTTCGTTTTCTGGTAATTCTACTTGGTTCATAACTATATTGTTGATGCTTTAATTTATATCATCATGACATAATATTACTTGATCAACAATATAATAAAATTAGTACCTAATTCCAGTCTAAGATAACCTTTCCTGTATTGCCAGCTAACATTTTGTCAAATGCTTGTTGAAAATTATCAATATGAAAATGATCAGTGATAACGGGGTTTATATCTAGGCCGCTTTGCAGCATGCTAATCATTTTGTACCAAGTTTCATACATTTCTCGACCATAAATGCCTTTAATGTGAAGTCCTTTAAAAACAACTTGAGACCAATCAATAGCTAAATCTTTTGGCGGTATGCCAAGCAGGGCCATTTTGGCACCATGATTAAGATTTTCAATCATATCAACAATAGCATCGGGATTTCCCGACATTTCTAGACCGACGTCAAAACCTTCAAGCATCTTTAGCTGTTTCATAGCATCTTTAATATTATGGCGGTTAATATTAATCGCCTCATCAGCACCCATTTTCTTGGCTAAGTTTAATCTGTAATCATTAACATCAGTGATGGCAACATAGCGAGCACCAGCTTTTTTAGCAATACTTACAGCCATAATACCGATTGGGCCAGCGCCAGTAATTAACACATCTTCGCCAACCAGATCAAAAGATAAAGCAGTGTGCACGGCATTACCTAAAGGATCTAATATTGATGCTTGGTCATCAGTAATATCATCTGGAATTGGGCAGACATTAGTTGCCGGTATAGATAAATATTCTGCGAAGCAACCAGTTCGATTAACACCGACACCAAGAGTATTTCGACATAAATGTCTTTTACCAGCGCGACAGTTACGGCAGTGTCCACAAGTAATATGACCTTCGCCAGAAACACGTTGGCCTATAGTTAAGCCTTTTACTTCAGACCCAATATCTACAATTACGCCTGCAAACTCATGACCGACAATCATCGGAACAGGTATAGTTTTTCTTGCCCAATCGTCCCATTTATAAATATGGATATCTGTACCGCAGATAGCAGTTTTATTAATCTTAATTAAGACATCATTGGTTCCCATGCTAGGCAGAGGTTGATCTTCTAGCCATAACCCTATTTCACTTTTTGCTTTTACTAATGCTTTCATAATTTTTTAGATAATATTTAATTTTTTGCCTACTTTAGAGAAAGCATTAATCGCTTTATCTAAATGTTCTTTGGTTAATGCTGCTGACATTTGCGTTCTGATTCTGGCTTTACCTAACGGCACTACTGGAAACGAAAAGCCAATGACATAAACGCCTTCTTTAAGTAACTCTTCTGCCATCAATGATGCAAGTTTGGCATCACCTAACATAACAGGAATAATAGGGTGATCACCAGGAACTAAGTCAAATCCTAACTTAGTCATTTGATTTCTGAAATATTTGCTATTGGCTTGTAAGTTTTTGCGTAATTCAGAATTGCTTTCTAATAAGTCTAGTACTTTTATTGACGTGGCGGCAACTACAGGGATTAAACTATTAGAAAATAAATAAGGACGCGAACGTTGTCTTAGCCAAGTAATCAATTCTTTTTTACCAGAAGTGTAGCCACCAGATGCGCCACCTAATGCCTTGCCTAGAGTTCCAGTAATAATATCCACTCGACCCATCACGTCACAATATTCATGACTACCACGACCGTTTTCTCCTAAAAAGCCAACAGCGTGTGAATCATCAACCATGACTAAAGCGCTATATTTATCTGCTAAATCACAAATAGCTTTTAGATTAGCAATAATGCCGTCCATAGAGAAAACACCATCAGTTGCAATTAATTTATACCGTGCACCTGCTTTATTGGCATCAATCAAATGCTGTTCTAGTTGCTCCATATTATTGTTTTCATAAACATATCTTTTGGCTTTACATAAACGTACGCCATCAATAATACTTGCGTGATTCAAGCTGTCAGAAATAATGGCATCGTCACTCGTTAAAATAGTTTCGAATAAACCACCATTAGCATCAAAGCAGGAAGAGTATAATATAGTATCTTCCATACCTAAAAAGTTGCTTAAGCGTTGTTCTAATTGTTTATGAATATTATGTGTGCCGCAAATAAATCTTACAGAGGCCATACCATAGCCGTATTGTTCTAGAGCAGATTGACCTGCGTTGATCAATTCTGGGCTGTCTGCTAAACCCAGATAATTATTAGCACATAAATTAATTAATGTATTATTGTTAACTTGCAGTTCGGCTTGTTGAGGGGTTAATAATACACGTTCAGGTTTGAATAAACCGTCAGTTTTTAACTTGTCAATTTGATCAGATAAGTTTTGATAAAATCCATGCATAAAAGAATATGTTTTTGTTAGGTAATAAAATTTTGACGAGTATAGCAGACTGAAGAGTATTTTTGAACTAGATTGGAGAAGTTAACTTCGCTAAAGCAATCCTTTGTTTTAGCGAGAATATTAATTGCTAGAAGTCATATTTAAAAACAAGATTTACGCCTAGCATACGAGGTGCGTCTATTATACTTCCTTGTCCTTGAAGATTTATAGTTGTATTAAATTTTTCGGTAAATTGATATTGCGCGCCAATCTTTGCTCTTCCTTGTAGTGCCTGAGATTGAGACTTGTAGCTTCCGGTTAATCCATAATTTAAATAACGTGGTGCTTTTATAGAAGTTTTTTCATTCAACAATCCAAGACCAACACCAGTAATAATGTTCATGCGATCAGTGACTGCAAAACGTCGATTAGCATCAACATAGGAATTATAAAACTTATGTTCATAATCAAGATATATTGTTTGTGGTCCTCGACTAATCGCCATGCCACCTGTTATTGGGAAAGCATAACTGAAGCCTGACTCATAGAAGTACTGACCATAATCTATACCACCAGTTAAATTTAAAGTGTCATATTTTTCTTTCCAGTTGCTATTGAATCTGTGCATGGATAAGACACCCGTTTCCCCTCCGGCTAAAATATAATACTTACCTGGATTGGCAAATCCTAAATTGATCGAGCTAAGTATAATAAAGAATAGAGTGAAGATTTTTTTTGTAAGTGAATGCATGTTGAGTAGTGCTCATAATTATTGCTGAATTTGGGCGTATTGTACCGTGCAAAACATATTTGTACAGAATTATCTGGTGAGTTCTAGACCACCCTACCTTCCTGCCTTCTTACCTTCCTACATTGGCATCCTGAAGTAGCTAAGGTCATCTAAGATAGCGTTTTGAATTTATACGGCTATACACGTAACGCCATGATTTTAAAGGGAAAAATTAAAATATAATTTTATTAAGCCTACCAAGTAAAGTCTAGCTATAATCTTAGCAGTGTACTATAATATGCACTTTTAGCTTATTAAATATTATTAAGTATAGGAAACATACCACAAACTGATGAAAAGACTCCCCTCTACCAATACTGGACTTAGTTTTT
>JACCDG010977669.1_pt1 | contig 24117 bp, 16 predicted proteins | sample 7442471 | NCBI WGS metagenome assembly JACCDG01 (sample SAMN15323444, study PRJNA562643) | freshwater metagenome | isolation source: river surface water | place: USA:Blue River Watershed | collected 2017-08-17 | reverse complement strand
GCAATACCGCTGGTATAACTTGCTCCGCCACCGCCACCTGTTGATGTAATTGACCCCATGGTAGATGGGGTTCCGTTGTTTGTACCGCTGCTGTATGAACCAATATTAGCACCGCCACCACCTACAGTCACAGGAGTGGTTCCTGCGGTAATTGGTGTCGATCCTGATCTATATCCGCCGGCGCCGCCGCCTCCATTGCCGTTGGTAGAGTTACTGCTGCCACCAGATCCACCGCCAGCGATTACTAGATATTCTACGCTCATACCTGCTGCTGCGGTCTGTAATGCCAGCGCATTGTCTTTATATTTGTCTTTTAACTTGACATTGAGTGCAGCTTCACCTACTGTGGTAAAAATATGGATTTTATATCCGCCTGCAGTATACACTGCATCACCGCCAGTGACTTCAAACAGGTCTTGTTTGATATTTTCTGTAGGCTGTTCTCGATTTACTTTGTTTCTAATTGAGCTGATAAATGGCATTGTATTTTTCTCTCTTTATGATGCTACCAACGAGGCTCCACCTACACTGGTAAATTCATGTCTTCTAAATCCGCCGGCAGTGGTTACACTGCCTCCAGTCACAGTCAATGTTCCTGCAGAAGCGATGTGGAAGACTACCCAAGAATTAGTATCACGTTTTCTAAGATATAATTCTTCGCCTGCACTCATAGTTCCAGTAGCAGATAAAGTAACACCGGCATCGCCTTGTAGCGTAACGTTGGCACTGCCCTGTCTATAGGCATATATGATTGTTCCGATAGGAAAGGCCACAGAAGCATTAGTAGGCACCGTCAAAGTAGCTGTTGATGTATTGTTCATATTGATCACACCGCCAGCGTCAGTGAGCTGCATGGTGTAACTGGCAGTTTGAATATTTTCTGGTCTTAGGTAATTTGCTTTACCGTTAACCTTTAGTTCAGATATGGTCAATAAACCTGTGCTAGGTTGAAATGTTAATTTTGAACTAGATGTACGCACAGCAGTTAAATTACCAGTAGTAGCTGTGCCCAAAATCACGTAGTTTGTTCCAGAATCACTAGTATTGTCTGTAATTGTCGCACCGGTAGTGGCAAAAGATAATATTCCAGATCCGTTGGTAACCAAAGATTGCCCGTTACTGCCATCTACAGCAGGCAGAGTCCATACCAAATTACTGCTGACTGTTGCGGGCGCCTGGAATCCCACATAGTTTGAATCATCGGAATCACCAAATCTTAGATCGCTCTGTGATTGTAACAGTGCATCTCCTGCAATTTTAAATATACCTGTTCCAATAGGATCAACTGTAATATCTAAGTTTTGGGCAGTGGTGATCACTGCTGTAGGCTGCACCTGAATCGCACCAACACTAGGTTCACCTACCGCGCCAGCTGTGAGTTTTCTTGCCATTTTTTATATCCCCTATTATGCAGTAGACGTTTCTATGCCGTAACAAACTGCTGAAACACCAGTGCCGCTTGATCTAACAACAATATACTTGCCGTTTGTAACATCTAACACAATGCCTGTTCTTTCTAAAACACCCTTAGCAGATAAACTAGTGTCATATTCCACGTATTCTGCATCTGTAGGCGTGGTATTTGTGCTCACAGCAATTCTTACTGTTACTGCACTGCTGCTTCTATTACAAAGGCTGACAGTAGCTACCGTAAAGGTATTCGCAGGCACTGTATACAATGTGGTATTTGTTGCTGCGGCTAAATCTAGTGCGCCTAATCTTCCTGTTGCCATAATTTATTCTCCGTTATTATTTAGTTTAAAAAGTAATTCCAGGCCATTGGATATCCTGTGACTCCGCCTCTAAATTCAAACACAGCTTTCATTTTGATGCTAGCACCTGTAATGTTTGTGATTTGATTTGAATCTATTTTAATAGAGCCAGCTGTTACGCTATTTACGTTCAGTGCAGCTCCACCGCCACCAATTTGTGCAGCAATATATGCCTTGATTGCACGTTGCGTAGGTACTACAGTGTCAGAATCAGCAGTGAAGAATGGATCTGTTGAGAATTCTGTAATTGTAGCAGATCCACCACCTAGTGTAACTTCACCTAGGTTAAGTTCTTGCAGTCCTGAAATGTTGAACGCATCTGCATTCAACGTAGCAACACCAGTTGATTGTTCAATGCTGAACAAACCACCTACTCGGAAGTTACCGTCCTGGTCAGTGGATGTGTAGAACACACGACCGCCATCACTTTCTACTGTTTCATTAGCAGGAATAGTAGACTGAGTAGCAGTGCCTGGATAGTTTGTTTCAACGACATTACCAGTACCAATATCTAAGAAATCGTGACCAGTTAATCGAACCTGACTGTATCTAATTCTAGTGGTCACATCTTCTAAGTGCTCAGGAGCTTCGCTGATTGTGAAAGCTGGGCTGATCTGGAAGAAGCAGGTATATGCGCCATCTATAGTACCCAAGAAGGTAAACACATTGACCAGTTTAAATGTTCTATCCGGTAAATGATCAAACACAACGTTCGAACCCGGAACTGGTTGCTCCGTCAATCTACGAACAGCCACAAAACTGCCGCTTTGATAGATGTCTGCGTATCCGTCGCCAGTGTCAATTTCAGCCGAACCAGTAGAATATCCAGTACCTCTGGCATTATATGTTGGCTGTGCTAGAACCCCTCTGCCTTTACGCACCGAAGTTGGAGCTTCATAGATATTATTAGGATCAGTAATTGTAACAGTAGGAGCAGTGTCATAACCTGAACCAGGTTCAGTCATTCTAATCTTGAATATTTTCTCATCGGCTACATATGCTCTGGCTTTAGCAGTTGCACCACCTCTGATTCTAACCACGTGATTGCCACTGTCTTTGATAATGGCGATCCAGTATCCTGTTCTATGTGGTGTGCCAAATGCCACTGCACTGTATCCACTCATAGCGTTGTCTAATCCGCCATTGCTGAGTCCTCGGATGGTCCAGTTTATTCCATTTTCTGATGTTGCAACATAGCTGTAATCTTGCACACTTGCTATGTAGGCTGTGGCCATGAATAGTCCTTGACCGTAGCGTACTTCTTGATATCCAGCTACAGTTGAACCATCTGCTGATCCCACTGTCATAGCTGTCCATGTTGTACCGTTTATACTGTAAGCACCGGAGTTGCTGTCAGTAGCCACTGCCACAAATATATTATTACCAAATGTCACTGAATTCCAGGCACTAGACGCTGGTAACGTTCTAGCGGTCCAAGTAATACCATCTGGGCTTGAAGCTGCTGCGGTACTGCCAGTTCTCACTGTAACAAATAGATTCTTACCAAATGTAATTTCTGTTGCTGCTCCAGTGTTAGTACCAGTGATGTCCCAGGCCACACCATCCAGCGATATAGCCACTGTGGCATTTGAACTGTTCACAGCTACGAATCTACCATTACCGAACACTACTGATGTCCAGTTAGTGCTAGTCGGCATTGTTGTTGCAGTCCAAGTAATACCATCGTCACTGTAGGCAGCAGCATCTGATCCTGTGCGTATTGCCACGAATCTTGATTGCTGTAATACACTTGAGCCATCTTCAATCAAACCGTGAGCCAATGCAGTCCAGTTACCTGAGGATGGTAATGTCATTGCTGTCCATGTAGATCCGTTATCTGAATACGAACCTGCTGCGGTTCCGCCAGTACGTAATGCCACGAAACGGCCGCCACAACCAAAACCATCAGTATCAAATGCCAGTATAGCGCCTGAAGCAGATACTGCGGTAATTGTTATTGTTAAATTATTTGTGCTTGATTGTCCGCCTAGGCTTGTACCAGCGATAGTGATAGTTTCTAGTCTTTCATAACCAGTACCAGCAGTTTGGATGTAAGTTGTATACTTCCATCCATTTCTAATCACTGTAAAATTAGCACCTGTGCCTGAACCTGTATAAGTTCCGTAGACCGATGTATAGGAAGCAGTAGTTGCTCCGAATATAACATTTGACCAAGTGCCTGTTGAACTCATGGTGCCAGCCACATCAGTAAATGTAGGACTGCTAAAACTGATTCTAGGTTCAATCGTGTAAGTAGTAGAAGCATCTGGTGTTGCGATTGCAGTACCAGTGATCATATGATCCCATCCCGATGCGCCTGTTGACTCTTTCACCACGCTTGCGATCTTAGTACCGCTGTTGTAAGCACTGATTATACCGTACTGTCCAACACCTGTTCCGCCGGTAAGATAAATTTTCATTCCTACATAAGCTGAACTAACTTCTGGATCTGTAGCAGCCAAAGTCAACGATGTTGTTGTTCCAGTCTGAGCAGTGTTACTATTTGTAACATAGCCAAATCCTCCAAAATTGCCCGAAGCTTCCGGAGCGTTGGTACTGTCGTCAACTAGATCAAGCAGTCTTGTTTCAAATACACCGTCATCTCTCAACTCATCTTGTAGAACACTGGCGCCTGCACCACCGCCAGTTATCGTCCAAGTAGCTTCTGTGTAATCTATACCAGCATTATCATATTCAAACTGGAAGATCGATTCTGTATCTGTAAACACTGATCCGACTACTGCATCAAATTGGAATCTATTGTCAACTGTAGCGGTATTTGGAGTTTCTGTTACGTCATAGCCTTCTGCAACAGCACCGAAGTCTCCATAAGAGCAGTTACCATTGGTACCTCGAATTCTTCCGCCGCCTGTTGAAAGATATCCAACGTGTGCATAATAAGTGAACACGGATACCAATTCAGCACGACCATTATTCGCCACCCAGGCACCAATACCGTCACTAATTACCTGTGTAAAGTCATTAGACACTATAGAATCGTTACCACCATTGTGTATCGCTCCATCGATCTTTTGACCTATCGCTGCGGTACCAAATGTTGAAACACCTTGTACATACGGCGATCTTGTATTGATCCAGGTCCTGAAGTCGTCTGGACCCCATCCTGGATCTAAGGATACATAAGCTCCTGCTGAAACACGTGATGTTCCGAATTCATTTGGTGCAAGTAGATCACCGGTAAGACCTTCTAGTGTCATATCTCTCACACCTGTGTTATCTCTCAGATAGAACATATCTTCTTCAAGACTTCCTAACACAGAGTTAGTATACAATCTAGCGGCCATTCTTGAGCTATAATTACCTGGATATTTAAGATCATATTTCAATGCATCTAAATATCTATTCACATCTCTTTCGCATAGTGCAGAATCATAATACAGGCTAACTGTAAAAGATCCTGATGCCGATGACAGAGTCAAAGGTGTGTTGCTGTCTCTAACTGACGCAACTTTAAATGTAGTAGAACTGACTACGTTTTGAACATAGTAAGTTGTACCAGCTACAAGTCCACCTACTGTTGTACCTGTGAATCTAATAGCAGTGTTTCTCTGCATCCAGCTAGTGCTGCTAACGGTGATCAAATTGGTAGTAGCTGCTGTAGCACTTACACTGGTAGTGTAGGTAGATCCAATATATGCGGTCAGTTCGCTGACAATATAAGATCTATTTCTTTCTAATTGTAAAAGTGCATAATCTGCAGAACGTAGTCCAGTAGCACAAGATGATCCTTCGTCTGTCGCTCCAAAAATTACATCATCTAACAATGTCATCAAAGTTTCAATACGTGCCTGAGCAGTTGCATCTCCACCTACGTTGGCTTTTGCCTGTGTTTTAACATAGCTAAATGCTGCTCGCGTCGCTTCTTTCTGATCAAGTTCAAACACATCAGATGCGCTAGATCTCAAATAAGCGTAAGCTGCTTTTAATGTCTGGAAATTGCTGTTAAACATGAAATCATAACCAACTGCATCTAAAATTATTCTAGCATCACGTTGGCATTTTGCACTGTTATAGGTTAACGATCCGTAGTTTGCGGTAATAAACGCTGTCATATTTGACACTATGGTGCTGACAGCAGCGCTTAATGTAGTGTATGCTGAGATAAGAGCAGTTGTTGTGGTTACTGCATTTGTAGCGGTCGGTCTATCTTCAGTATCAAAAACGATACTTAAGCCAGTTCCGTTTGTAATAGTGATAGCAGATCCGCCAAAACTTGTAGCTACTCTAAATGCTGTTGATGTTAGACCAGCAGCAATAACATAATATCTAACATCTACAGTAACACCGTTCGCTGTGCTCCTTGATACAACAAGATCGCCTGCAGCTAGTCCATGAGATGATGAAGTATTAAGTGTATTTGTTCCTGTGATAGAAGATACTGTAATACTCGGTCTGCCAGTTGTTGATCCAGCATTTAAAATAGCAATGATAATATCAATATTAGCACCAACAAAACTATTGGCACTCGAACCGGTTGTCAAGTTAGTAGTATCTGTCCATTGTGTGGCAGTATTGCCCGATGAAGCAGTCACCGAAGTATTAGCAATAATTTGTTGCATGACAGTTTTAAGTCTGCCATAAGCTGCAATTGTGGCTACTAATTCAGTTGAATCAATCATTAACGTAGATCCTGGTCCGTCAAAATAAGCTAATCCAGCATTTAACGATTGAGTAGAACCTCCATATGTGAGATCATAAATCATAGCATCTACAATATATCCCACATCCCTTTTACAGGCAGTTCTACTATATTTGATAGAAGGATAATTTACAGAAAGGTATGCAATGATTTCTGCTTTAATAAATTCTTTATTTTCTTTCAGCAAAGTTCTAGCATCGCCATACCCAGCCAAATATGAAGAATTGTATCCAGTAGGGTCGGTACTAGATGCTAGATGCAGATTACCAACACCAAAGTCGATTCTGTGCTGCATCATTCGAACAAGACGTTTGATATCAGTTTCTTCAACGGTACTAGCATATGGAAAAGCAATGCTTTGTGTAGCAGTATTGCCGGCTGATTCAGTTACATTAGATCCTAGTATGATCTGTCCTACCACAGTTTCAAATCTACCAAGAGTTTCTAAACTATACCTGGTATCTGATCTATGTGTTAAGCTGCCTGCAGGACCTGCATTAGTAGAACGAAGTTCGTCTCCTAATAGAGCAGTTTGCTCTGGTACAATGATCGGTAGTGTTTCTCTATAAGTTCCTGTGGCAATTCTAATCAAATTATTAGGACTGTCTCTTTCAGGAATATTAGTTGCAACTCCTGCTGTGATTGCATCTGTGACTATTTCTACTAGATCAGTAATAGTACCTAACACATCTTCGGATTCTACATCTAAGTCAATAAACTGTGCGACTATCGCAGTCGAATTATCACCATTTAAAGTTTGATAATTAGTTGCAGGTGCTTCATTGTTTAGTACGGATTCTACTACGGTTAAGAAATAGGTGTAAGCAGCAACAGATTCGTCTGCTTCAGCAGCTAGTCCCGCACCACCATAAGGCATATTTTCACCTGATGTTAATCCCTGAACGAATGAATTAGCAGCACCTCGCGTTCTTACATTACCGCCGTGACCGAGATCGTAAATCAAAGCATCAATAATGAATCCTACATCTCTTTCGCACTTATATTCATCGTAATCAAATGATGAAGTATAAGGACTAATGTTATTTGTAATCTGATATTGAATCCACTCTGTTATTTCTTTTTGTATGAATGCACGATTCATTTCTAACAGATATTTTGCATTTGGATTCCTTGGTCCATTTTCTACCTGTTCGCAGGCATATCTAATGGTCTTCCAAGGTTTATCAAAGCTTCTGCCCCAAATTGGAGCTGGTAGATCTATTCCATTAGGTGCTACATAATATTCAAAATCGGTAGCGCCTAGTGTTACCCACTCTGGAATATCTGAACCTGCTCGCAGAACTTGTCCTTCGATTCCTATAGGCAATCTTGTTGGACCATTCGCTCCATAATAAACTAGATCGCCTCTAGTTGTTAACACCGAAGTGTCAGATCCTACAGCAAATACGTTCCAATAGGTACCTGTAACGTCCTGATCTGGACGACTGTTTGCAGAGCCTCCGCCTTGTGGTCTGATGGTAGAGCCATCATCACTCTCTGATCTATGAGCTAACACGCAGACATATGAGTTACTGTTGAATCTTACTATATCACCCAACACGTAATCTACATCATCTGTCCATTGACCTTTCCAATCGAACCCGCCACTTAACTTGGTCCAGTAAGAACTGTTTGGTGGCTTTGCTGCCGCAGTAACCGTCATCGATCCGGTAGCAGTAGTAGGTGTGAATAACGAACCTCCTGGCTGTATACTCAGTGTGATCTCAGCACCGCCCGGAATAGATCTGATATAATAATGAGTATCAGAACTAACATTTCCGAATGTAGTACCTCCAAACTTCACAGTCATGCCTACAACCATATTGGCAGTTGAGGTTACAGTGAACACTCCTGTACCTGCATTAGACGCCGTGGCAGTTGTGCTTATAGTAGGCGAATCTAATGTGCATAGATAAGTGTATCCACCTAGTCTTGCTACCTCTCCTACCTTGTAGGCAGTGGTATTAGCCCAGTCTGAAGTAAAGCTAAATCCTTTACTGAATAAACTCCAATTTGATGTGCTGGTTGACGGCACAGCATTTGAATGATTAAGGATAGCTACATATTGATTTCCACCGTAACGCACAATATCGCCTGGTTGGTATAATGTAGAACTGCTCCATTCATCTTCATAGGTAAATCCGCCTACCAATTGTGTCCAGTTGGCGGCATCTGTGGCGAATAGTGCAGATGCTGTATGATATGTGATACAGATCCATAGGCCGCCACCATATTTGACAACATCGTTAACTTTGTATCTATTAGAAACTGTCCAACTACCTTTGTAATCTAAACCAGCGTTGAATACATCCCACTTGGCCTGATCAGCCTCGAGCCCTAGAGTAGTGGTAGCAGCAGAAGTATGTCCTTGGTTACATAGATAAGTGATACCGCCATAGCTGACAATATCATTTGCCTTGTATCTTATTAAGACATTCCAATTTCCCTTCCAATCAAATCCTTCAACAAACAATGTCCATTTAGCCAGATCAGCTTCAAGACCAAGAGTAATAGTAGCAGCAGAAGTATGACTGTCGTTACAGACATATAAGTATCCACCGTATTTTACGATGTCATTGAGCTTATATAAAGTCGATGTTGACCAATCGCTTTTCCATTCCTGGCCGTCGGACATTTGGTTCCATTTGGTAGGACTAAATTCTAGATCGGTATTGAAATCTGCGGATGAAGTATGACCTACCGCACAAATATACGTTTTACCGCCGTATCTTACAACGTCATCGATATAGTATGTGGTAGCGGTTGTCCAAGAACCTTTCCATACAAATCTAATTCTACCTAATTTAAATTCTGCCATTTTGCACTCCGTATCGTATATTTATTTTATATTAACTGAAAGATTTGTAGAACATTGCCTGAGCTAAAATACTGCCTGTAACACCTACAGTTTCCACTGTAGATTCAAAATCAGCTCTAACAGGAACTATAATTTTTTGTGATAGTGTATGATTTATAAAATCAGGCCCAACTCTCACGAATCCAGCAATAAAGCTCGATGTAGATATTTCAGATCCTCCGACTGTGAGCCTATTATTAAGATATGCTGCAATCGCTTTTTGTGTTGGAACTATATTGTTTGAATCCGCTGTGAATATGGCATCTGTAGAGAATTCTCTAATAACCACGCCAGATCCACCAAGTCTCACACCGCCAATTCTTAATTCTGTCAGTCCAGATAAGTCAAAGAAATCCGCGCTGATTGTAACAATACCAGTGGCCTGCTCAACCGCAAACAGTTCACCTGCTCTAAAATTACCGCTTTGATCTGTACTGGTATAAAAAACTCTACCTCCAGATTCTTCATAAACTTCATTTTCAGGTGTGGGCTGATATACTCCAGTGGCATACAGTTCAGGATAATTTGTTTCTTCAAAATTTCCTGTGCCTATATCTAAGAAATCATGTCCTGTAATTCTTACCTGACTATATCTAATTCTTATCGTGCCTGTAGTACCGTGTGTAAGGTAATCTCTTAATTTAATGTTTGGAGTTAATCTTAAGGTCGCACTGAGTCCACCATTGATACTACCAAGTTCTTCAACGCTTACCAACTGATACACTTCGGTATTTCCTGCGAATTGAACCTGAGCACCTGGTTTAGGGTAGAAACTTAGATCATTTACAGTAACAAATTTGCCTACAGGATAAATGTCTGCATATCCGTTACCCGATATTGTAACAGTTGTGCTTGATGTCTTATATCCTGATCCTCTATTGAGCCATTCAGGATTCGTCAATACTCCATCACCTAATCTCACTTCCAAGACTGCATCACTGGTATTATTTGGATCAGTGATTGTATAGGTTGGCGGTTCTCTGTAACCAGATCCAGTATCCCAGAATTTTATTCTACTTATCAATCCTGATTGAACTTCGACTCTACCCAATGCTCTCTTGCCGCATCGAATAGTTTGGAAGTTGCTTTCGCTATCTGCCACAGCTACCCATATAGGTGTGCTTGTTCCTGTGGTAGAATCATCTAATTGTATGTAAGGATTGCCTAATGCCACAGATGTATACGATGCCTGGGTCGCTAAAGTTCTACCCGTCCAATAAATTCCATCTGGACTGGTAGCTGCATAGGTTGAAATTCCAGCAGTAGGATCGTTGCCTACCACTCTACCACCGGTGTCTCCTACTGCAAAGAATAGTCCTTGTCCGTATCTAATTCTTGTCCAACTGTGTGCAGTTGATCCGTCTTGTTTTGGCATAGTTGATGCATACCAAGTGATACCATCAAAACTATATGCACTGTCGCCTTGCGAGGAAACTGCTATCCATCTATTATTACCATAGGCCACAGACACCCAATCACGCGAACTACTGTCTGCTATCACATCCATTACTGTGCCTGACCAATTTATTCCGTCATCGCTATAAGCGGCAATATTGTTAGAATTAGCAATAGCTACCCAACGTCCTTTGCCGTAGGCAAGATCGACCCACTCATTGACTGTAGAGTCGCCAATTACCGGCATTGTAGCAGATAACCAAGTCTGGCCGTTAAGCGAATAGGCCGCACTGTTTTGATCAGCTGATATTGCAACGAATTTGTCGCCACCATAGGCCACTGCTGTCCAAAGTCTATTTGCTGGCATGGTACGAGCAGTCCAATCTATACCGTTGAACGAACTTGCACATAGATTGCTGTTATATCTAATAGCCACAAATCTATTATCGCCTGCAGCAACACCTATCCAGTCCCCTGAACTTGGCATATTGAATGATGTCCAGTCTGTGCCGTTGGCGGAATAAACTCCGGCACTGCCTCCTAGAGCCACAGCCACAAATTTGCCGCTGTGTCCAGTTCCTTCGTAGGTAAATGCTATGATAGAATTTGTACTATCTTCACTTGTGGCAGTAACAGTAACAGTGATATCATTGACACCGGCTTGTCCGCCTACGGTATTTCCTTCGATTGTGATTATATCACCTACTTCATAACCTGCGCCTGCATTTACCAACGTAACAGTATATGTTCTGCCAACCTGTGATACATTGAAAGTTGCTGTAACTGGGGGGACTCCAATGGTTTCTCCATTACCGCTGTCGCCCGGTACGTTTGTAAATGACTGTGTCAATTCACCGTAACAGATATCACTCCAGAAGGTGTTTACTGTGGTATTGTTTGCTGTCACTGAAAAACTTGGTTCTGAAAAAGTAATTCTTGGTTCAATTCTATATCTTGTAGTAGTGTCAATAGGATTAGCTATTTCTTTACCTGCTACAACGTGTTCCCATCCAGGGGTGTCGTCGGATTCTTTAGCCACTGATACTACCTTAGTTGTAGTGTTATAAGCAGTAATATAGCCATACTGCCCAGTACCTGTGCCGCTGACGATGATTATTCTTTTGCCTAAATAATCAGTTTCAAGATTAATGTCAGATGCTGATATTGTAATAGAGGTCAGATCACCATTAGGTGTTGTATGTACCTGAGCGTTACCTTGAATGACACTGTATCCACCGCCACCAATAATCTGTGATGCAGGTGTTGTGGAAGTATCAATAGGTCTGGCTTCAAAAATAGCCTGATCTCTAAAATCAGTAAAACTTACTGAAGCACCAGTACCTGATGATAAGAATGTTGCTGCTGCCTGTGTATATCTTTCTCCTGCATTGTAAAATTCTAAAATTTGAATTTCGTCTACAAATTCACCTGCGAAAGCATTAGCAACTATGGCCTGATTATTTCTATTATTGACAGTAATTGTTTCTGGAGTTTCAGTAGAATCATTACCGTCTGCAATGGCTCCGTAATTACCGTATGAACAGTTGCCATTAGTACCTCGAATGATACCACCATTCTCTGCTAGATAACCAATAGTGCAGTAATAGGTAAACACAGATACCAGTTCAGCACGACCATTGTTTTGCACCAACGCACCGATACCGTCGCTGAGTACCTGTGTGAAATCGTTCGACACCATAGAACGATTTCCACCGTTGTGTAATGCTCCGTCGATCTTTTGACCTGTACAGGCTGTGCCAATAGTAGATACTCCTTGAATGTAAGGAGATCTAGTAGTAATCCACACACTTTGATCGTTTGGTCCCCAACCTGGGTCAAGTCCTACAAATGTACCGCCAGTTGGTCTTCGATATAAGTCAAATACTGTTGGAGGATTCAAATATCCTTCTAGTCCTTTCAGTGTACAGTCGCGTAAACCAGTGGCATCACGCATATAGAACATATCTTCTGCGGTGCTGCCTTCTACTGCACTTACATAACCTCTGGCTTCACGCAGAGTTTTGTACGTACCTGTGTATTTTATATCATAGATAAAACTATCGATAATACGAGGTAAAATTTGTCTATAATAAGTTTCTGGTAAAGTATATAACGGGTATGTTAGCTGTAAAAATTTTACGATTTCGTTAACGCAGAATGCCTTGTTTGCAGCTAAGACTAATGCCGCATTCAAATATTCGGTATCAGTTGTTGCTGTGTTAGATCCACTCATAGTAGGATTACTGCCGATTCCTGCTATGTGAAAATCGATATATTGACTGAATCTAGTGATAAGTGTTTGAACAGCAATAGCAGGAGCTTGACCTGTTTCTTGACCTGTTTCTAATCCTAATGTTGTTGGATTAAGAGTGTTGGTTACAGTTTTAGCTGGACTTAATGCAGTCTGCGCAATGATTGATTGCACGATGTTAGAAAGTCTTGTTAAACCTGCTTTGAAATACGTTCTATCAGATGTTAGTAACGGATTCGCGCCTGCGGCTTTGATCGTGGTAGATCTTAATTCTGATCCTAACACTACGGTACGTTTGGGTACTACTATAGGTAACACCTCTTCAAACACACCAGTGCTGACATTGATAGTGGTAAATCCGGCGAATCCGTCATCAGCTCTGTAGCAGGCATATCGTATGGTTCTCCATGGTGATGAAGCCACTGTACCTCTTAAGGCATCATCTCCGTCATCAACGCCATTTATGCCAACATAGAATACACGGGCTATACTGCCAAATACTCTATATTCTGCACTATTGTTTTCATCGATACTTAGCAACTCACCTTGCTCACCAATTGGTAAGTTAGTCACAGCAAATGTACTGGTATCACCTGCTAGTTCGCGTGACAGATCATAGGTCAACAAGTCACCTAATTGTCTCATACCAACGTTTGGACCAGCGCTTTGAATTAACAAATCCCAATAGATAAATCCGGAACCATTATCACCTGGATAATTTTGACTAGACGCTATGTGTTCAAAATTACATTTGTAAACATCGCCTATAAAAGTAACTAAATCCCCCGCTGCGTAAGTAGTTGATTCTGCCCAGGCGCCTCTAGCGTTCTGTCCAATGTCTAAAACTTCCCAGTTACTGGTATCGAGATAATCAATAGAACTTCCGTCTGCGGTTGTATCTAGCAATGCCACATATAAAATGCCACCTCTTCGTACTACATCACCTGTTTTATAAGTATTGTTAGCTGACCAAGTACCTCTGAAATTATAGTTTTCAGCAAGCTTCTGCCAATAAGGATTGTTATCAGGAACTTGATAAGACGATAGATATGGATTTTGTCCGTAACTTGATCTCAATGCAGAATAAAGAAAGCCGCCGTGTCGAACAACACTACCGGTACCGTAATAAGTAGTTGCGCTCCATTCATTATTAAATTCAGATCCTAGTAATTCAACATCCCACTTGGTTGAATCAAATTCTGCAGATGAAGTATATGCCTCTACGCAGGTCAATAATGTACCGTCATAGAGCACCAGATCATTGACTTTGTATCTTGTATCAACTGCGTAAAGACCTTTAAATTCAACACCTACAAACTGTGTTGACCAATTAGCGATATCTGCTTCTAATCCGTTGGTTGTGGTGGAAGAAGTATGTTCTATAGAGCATCTGTATACTATACCACCGTATTTTACTACGTCATTGACTCCGTATCTTGTCAGTTGTTCCCAGGTATTTCTATAATTGTAACCGGCAGCATAAACAGCGACATTAGCAATATTACTGTTAAACAATGCACCGCTGGTAAAACTTGTAACAGTTAGATACAGATTTCCAGCATACTTGATGATATCACCAGGGTTATATAACGTAGACACCGCCCAGTTACCTCTATAGAGATAACCGTCGGTCATTTTTCTCCATGCTGGAGTAAATTCTGTATCGCTAGGACTGGCTAAAAATGTTTGATCAGTGGCAAATATGCCGGCTGTATGGGGTCTCATACATACCCAGGTTGCACCACCGTACCTTATGACATCATCTTTATAATAGACAGTTGTTGTGGTCCAATTGTTTCTCCAGGTATATCTAATCCTGCTGATTTTAAATTCTGCCATTTTTTACCCCGTTAACTCGAATGTCCTGTTGGATATGTATAATTTTGATTTATTCTCTGGACCAATTGTCCTTGTGCATTTACATAATAAAGAATAGGTCTATTATCCCATCTATATTGTGTCCAAATTAAATTAGCATGTTCTGTATTGTGTTGGTCGTCAATTCCATCAAAATAATCTATACCTGGTTCAAAATCTTCAAAGTTTTCGGAAGGAATACCAGGCTGATTTAATTCAATACTATCCTTGTCTTTTAATTGATCACTGCGTATCAAGAATACTTCACCGTCATCATTTCTTCTAATTAGATAAAGAAAACGAGGACTATCGCCTAATAATTCTTGCGGAGTAACACCTAAATAATAATTTGCTGACATATTATTTTCCTATTAAGATATTTCAACATAGCTTACAGTAGCGTCTATACTATCTGAAGTGTCTGTGACGATTCTTACTCCTGTATTCTCTGGCAAAATTAATTTTTCACCTTGCGTTATAATTTTCACTGATGTATTGGGCGGTATTGTCAAACCTTTTATATAATGTGCTACAGTAGTATCTGCGCCCACTACCATTACATCAGCTATTACTGTATCATAATCTGTAACATTTGAAAGATTGCAGCCAATCACAGTAGCTCGCACCCCAGAACCAATAGTAACAACGTCAGTAGGAACTGTTCCTATTTGTGTTACAAGCGAGTGTTTAAAAATTGTTGGCATAATTTTATCCTAATATCAAAGCAAAAGCAGCAGCAGTATCTGCTGCGCCTGCTGCGCTGACAGCACCAGCTGAGCCTGCAGGACTGGCCCAGGCTGCACCATCCCAGACTTCTAATGCGAGCGACACAGTGTTGAATCTTGTCATTCCCAATACTGCATAAGCTGTGGGACGTTGAGCATTATCACCTCTAGGAGGAACAAATCCGTTAGTTCCTGCTAATTTAAAATATCCTGTACCACTCTGTACTATCTGCGTTATAGCACCGCTAACTGTATTTGTAATTGTATTATCTACTATTCTAAAATTAGCTAGACGCACACCGCCTGACCCGTTGCCGTCAATGATTATATCTTGTCCTGTAGTGGTGGTAATCTCATTATCTCTAAACATTAAATTACCAACATCTAATGTACTAACTGTAAGATTGTCAGTGACAACATTACCTATATAAGCACTTTTCCACCTAAAGGTTGCACTGCCTAGGTCGTATAAATTATCTGTTTGCGGGATTAGATCACTTTGAATACTTGCATTGATAGTGATAGTATCTGCAAGACTATCTCCTATTATTAAATTACCGTTTAGCTGGATATTTCCAACAGCAGATATATCTCCAGACACAGAAAGATTGCCTGTGATATTTGTTGTTGATTGGATGTTTACTGTGCCAGATCCGTTAGGTTGTAACTCTATGGCAGCATTTGAGTTAAAAGTTGAAATAATATTGCCCGAAATTTCAATTTCGTCAACTTGTAACTTTGAATGATAAATCGTTGCCTGACCACCTGAAGGACTGAAACTGATAGTATTCAGATCGCTTTGAATAGTGTTACCGAAGATGCTTAATGTTCCAACATCAACTTGATTGTCAACAACTAGATTTGTAGTATGAGTAGTGCCGCTTACGTGTAAATCAGAATCCGGTGTAGCGTTGTTCACGCCGACCCTAAGATTATTTACATCAAGATAAAGTAGGTCCGTCTCAAAAGCCAGATCAACCCCATCACGGGTAAGATTGGACTTAAGAAGCGGCCCGGAAATTCGACCAATGGCCATGCGTTCTCCTCATACCCCGTGTTTCACGGTTAACCACCTTACATTGCGGGTTTACCACAGTTTGACCATACGAAAATTGGTCATTTTCGTAATCACAAGTATTTAGTCTTTTTGGAAATTAACCGAGTATGATGGTATAGATATGGCCCAGGTCTTCCATATCGGCTACAGACACACCGCCACCGCCTGCACCAATAGATGGTGACCAAACTGTGCCGTCGTAGCACTCAAGATAGTTTCTATCTGTGTTCCAACGTGTTTCTGCTAGTTCTGGAGAGGCTCTACGTTCGGCATCTGTACCTGCAGGTACAATCATTCCATTTGAACCGTTGAAGTTCGAATAGCCTATGCCCGTTGATGATAGGGTAATTGCAGTATTATTAAGATTAGTAATATCACTGTTCTGCCATTTGGTGCGTTCAATATAAACTATACCAGAGTCTGGTAAAATAGCAATATCGTCGTTAGATTGCAGTGTTGTTATTGTATTAGTAAGTCCATTTATTCTTGTTTGACTGCTGATATCTACTACATCAGGAGAATAAAGGTTCACCTTAGTTTCATCTACTAAAAATAACTGGTTCCATCTTCTAGGCGATGAGTCTCCGGTGTCTTCTCCTAGCGACCAAACTAAATCTTGTCCAGGTATGATATCCTGTGTAAAATCTGGTGCTACAGTAACAGTATCAACGATGTTATCGCCTATGATTAAATTTCCACCTAGAATAATATTCTGTGGAGTATTGATATTACCGGATACATTTACATTACCGGATACATTTGTATCTGCAAATATTTGTGTTGTACCTGATCCATTTGGGTCAATAACAATATTTGAATTGTTCGTAGAAAAAATACTGTTACCGTCGAATATAAGATTAGCAGTAGACATCCTATCATGGTAGATCACAGCACTACCAGTATTCGTTCTAAGATTAATTGGACCTGTAGATGTAGTAAAAGTTGACGAACTGTTGACAATAATATTAGCTATATTTGCCGCAGTATCTACAACTATATCAGTAGTATGTATGTCATCGTTGACATCAAGATCATATACAGAAGAAGGATTTCGTCTAACACCTATGCTATCATCGTTGACATCTAGATAAAGTAAGTTAGTTTCAAAGGCTAGATCTACACCGTTTCTTAAGAGGTTAGCTTCAAGCAACGGACCTGTGATTCTACCTAACTGAGGCATAATTAGTTACCGAAGTTATAAAGAACAGTAACGTACTTGTTTAATGGAACTGTTCCTAATGGGCTAGCACCGAAATCTAAGTAATAACCTGCTGGGTAACTACCGGCACCGCCATAGAAAGCAGCAGAAGGTACACCTGCTGGATTTTGTATTAGTGTCCAGTTATCACTGTAAATTTGAATTACGTTCTCAACCAATACTATCAATGGATAGGTATACAAACCTGTACTGGCGCTACCGCCGCCAACTAAAGTAGGTGGTGTCCAATTTACACCTAAATTTTGTAATGGGCCAAAATACTGTTCGACACCGTCTCCAGGTCCTATTGTCTGTTTAATTACAGTACCGCCTCCAGCTGCTCGTACAGTTTCCCACACACCAGCGATACGACATTCTAATTGATTCAATGTTAGATTATATCGTATTAACCCATCAGCATATTCTGAACTAGCTGATATTCCGGATGCAGGATATCTTACTCCTGAAGTCTGCGGACGTTGTGCTGTAGTGCCTTGGGGTAATCTTAAACCTCCAGTAAGGTCCATTACAGCTCGACCATAGTGATTGGTAAACAATGTCTGATCTCTGACACTGAATTTACCTAGATGTTTTTGTTTTAGAAATTTCATACTTCTAACGAGCTCACTGTTGCTGTCAATAAACATCTAACTGCTGTACCGTCACCCGACCCTGCTGCGCCCGCTGTAAATGTATCTCCTACACTAGGTGAACCACCGCCCCACGATCTCTGTGATGATGTAGGAGCAACAACGTTCCAGTTTGTGGTAGTACCTAAAGTTAAAATTTTATAATTAGCACCTACAGTAAATGATCCTGCAGTTTCAGTACCACCTGATGAACAGCTTACATGGATAGTATCGTTTGAGTCTAATACTAATCTTTCTTCAGAAAAGAAGAAAGTTTCTCCTGCAGGAATGATCAAGTTACTGGCTACAAGATTATAGGTTCCTGGTGTGGTATAACCAGCCTTAGAGCTATCGACTATATAAATGTTAACAGTAGACTGATTAACTGTTTCGTCTGTTAAATTCACGGTTCCGGTGTTACACAAAATCAGTGTAGTAACAGCACGTCGTTCAGCCGTACCTCCAGCTGCACCGGTATCGGTAGCCTTAAAAATTTCATAGGCACTGGTCAATGCTGTAGAAAATACTGGCGTGTTTGTTATCATAATTCTCTCTTATTTAAAATATCATACTCCAGACCAACGATCTACGTCTGCTCATCAATTCGTCTCTGTTTTGAGATGATGCTACAAAGAACACACCAGAATTACCTGTTTCTTCGGTTCCTGTGTATAATACTGTTGACCCAGCAAAATAGCTAGGTCCAGCTACAGTTCCATGAGCATCATTTTCTATAGCTAGACCGTATTCCACAACAACTCTACCTGTACCTTGTGTTCTTAAACGTATATCAGTGTTAGTTAATTCGTTAGTGCTAATTGTTGATCCTTGGATTTCAAGATCTTGTATAACAGTTCTATTGTTATGAAAATAAGTATTTTTTATTCCGTCAACAAATACACCAACAGTGCTTTCAAAAACATCGGTTCTAGAAGTTTCTGTCTTAAAATATTCTATTGATCCAGGAGTGCTTGAATTATTAGGAGTCACTGAGTTATCAGCAATAATAATTCTTGTGTCTGCTGCATTTCCTACGCCTGGTGATCTAATCTGAAACGTAGGATTATTTTGAATAGCATCGTCTACGTATTTTTTATTAGGAACATCATCTTCGTCAGTGACAAGATTTTCGTATGGAGGATTGCCTGTGGGCATTCCATCATCGTTGGTCTCTCTATCACCAACATTGATTACACCGCTGCCATTTCTTATTAATATCAAATCTGGCTGGGTCGAATCTGTATAAATTCTTCTTAGTTTTAAATTGCTTTGTTCGAAACTTAAAGGGTTGGGCACACTGCCATTGGCTATAATCCAGGATTCGATTGATTCATCAAATAAAAATGCCGCTCTTGGCACCTGTGATGAGTCAACAAAACTGCCTCTATCAATTTCAATTCCTGAATATTGTAAACTTACACCAGGACCAGTTTCTCCATAATTTAATATTATGATATTATCATTAACATTTAAATTTTCGGCACTGACTGTAAGAGTATCTCCTTCTACTACTAGATCTCCGGTTACTCTTACTTGGCCAGTAAGACCAGGATCTAAAGTAATCTTAGATCCTTCTCTGGTCTTGATATTATAGTCGCCGTTGACTTGAAGAAACTGTCCCATCTCAAGTTCCTATTAGATTGCAGTTAAAACAATATAATCGTTAGATGAATCGTTTTCTAAATACCAAGTATATCTGTTACCTGCAAAATCTGTAGCCACACGTTTAGTAATCTTAGCTAAGAATGTTGCTGAAGATCCATTACCACCAATATAACCTACTAGGCTCATTTCACCAGCTGCATCTGGAGTTGAATCTTGCAATACTGCTGTGACATAATTAGCGGGAGTAGCGATGTCTCCTACACGACAAACAACGAATGTTTTAGCACCACGTTGTTTGATAATTACACCATCTGTTCGTAATGAACTATCATAAAAATCTACTCTAACACCAGTGTCGCTGGCAAATGTGCCAATTACATCTACACCATTCACATCTTTTCTTAATGGACGTCCCATTTGTTTTCTCCTTTGATTGACGTTCTAAGTCTACGCGGCGGGTACCGCATAAGTCCGAATCATACGGCCCTGATACCTTATGATATTTTATTTATCCTCTACTCATTAGAGCCATTAACTCTAGTTTTTCAACTGTAAGCAATACTCGATTGATCGAATCTATTTCCTGCTGTGCCAGTTCTATATATTTTTTGTTTTTTGTTTGCCTATAATTAACCCCGGCGATACTGTAGGCTTGAATATGGTACTCTATAATATGTTCTATTTGAGTAACATCATGTGTAAACATAGAAAATCGTTTACGCCACACTCTAAGTTGTTCTCTCAGTCTTGGAAAATCTTTTTCCGATTCTATCTGCATCAAATATTTAAGTCAAACAAAAAGGCTCCGAAGAGCCTTTTTGAGACTAACAAGTTTACAATTAAGCAAACTTTAGGTTAGCTGTAGTTACAGCTACCTTACCTAGATAGTCAGCAGCATTACCAAGAGATGATGCTGTGTTGGTCAACTCAACATATCCATAACGAGTCATAAACGATACGACTGGTTCGAATGTTGCTGGGTCTAGAACAACACCACTGCTCATCAATGGGATGTATGGGCAATAGAATGCAGGTGCATCGCTTTCGCTAGAACCTTTGTATCCTACTAGCACATCATCAGATGTTGCATAACCGTTTACATACACTTTCATTGCGCTGTTTAGAGTACCAACAAACTTGGTGTTTGTAGGTGCTTCAAATGTACCTTCTGTAGTTCTTGCGAATGCAGAAGTTGTTGCGCTTTGTAGCAGTGTCAACACTGTTGGGCTAACAACGGCGTAGTTACCAGCACCACGACGGGTACGCTGAGCGATCAAGTTAGCAACACGGTTGATTTGAACAGCTAGAGCAGCGTGTTCGTCACCAACGAATGTAGCAGTACCTGACACAGCATTCTGGTCATAGGTTAGAACTGTACCGGCCAACGAGTTCAATGACGCGATGACTTCTTGATCGATTTCAGCAGTGATTTCTTGAGCAAGTGCTGCCATGATTTCTGCTTCGATATCGATACCCTGTTGTGCCTGTGCATCTTGTGCAGCTTCGAAAGTCCAACGTGCGCTGAGCTTACGTGTTTTGGCTTCAACAGTTTGTTTCAAGATTTGAATGCTCATTCTGTTTCCGGCCATACCTTCTAAAGCGGCTGTAGCAGCAGCTCTGTCAGTAGCAGCAGCACCAGAATAGCCTTCTGCAATCTTGAATGGGCTTAGAGCCTCTTCACCAGCGGTAACATCAGTACCCGATGTGCTGTTAAAGCTATCTGCATAGCGAACACGTAGAGTATGGATCTGACCAACTGGTCCAGTCATTGGCTGAACGCCAACTAATTCATTAGCGATGACCGTGGGCATCACACGTCTGATCACTGGAAGGATCACACGATTTAGGGTTGCAACGTTACCGGCGGATGTAGCACCAGCTGTAGCACTCTCTGCAAGATACTTACGGGTATTCTCTAGAGTAGTTGCCATAACTGTACGCTTGTTACCTTGTAGGCCTTCTAATAGTGCCTCTTTGGTTTCCGACCAGCGTGACTCGAGTAGTTGTGACATTATAGTTCTCCTTAAACTTTAAGTCCCGCAAGCCTGCGGATGTCAAATATTTCAGCGGTTTTTTCCTCTCCGCCGATGGTTTGTGCCTGTGCTTTATCGCCTGTAATTTCTTTGCCTTCTGATAGTACTTTCTTCGCCGGTGTATTACCATTCATTACTGCTGGTAGATATTTGTCGAATGCTGTACGAAGCTTGTCAGTTTGAACTGATTCTAGTAGACTGCTCATTACATCCTTTTTATCGCCTGCTAAAGGATTTAACAACTCACTCATAAGTTCTTTACGAGTAGCTGCGTCTTTAGCGATGCGTAATTCAGATTCTCTGCTTTCTACTAGCTGTTGTGTTTCTGCAACAATTTTTGCTGCTTCCTCTAGCTCTGCTTCTTTTTGTTTTACAACTTGAAGAAGTTTAGCTGTTTCGGATCTCTCATTTAAGTGACTTGCAGCATATTCGCTGGCAAAACTTTCAAAAATTCTACGACCAAAGTCATTCTTACGAGCAGCTTCGATGTCCTCACGTAGCTGTGTCATTTCAGACTTCAGGCCTTTCGACACTGTTTCTTCGATGATTTCAGCGGAACGAGAAATAAAATCTTTCTTCATTGCTTCAAATCTAATCTTGCTGTCACGGACTAATTTTACTTTAGTCTCAGCAAGATCTTTTTTGTCGCTGTGGAATTCTGCGATTTCTTTCGCTAGTGCATCCACAATAAAAGATTCTAATTTTGCAACATTAGATGCTACTTGTTTGCGATCTTCGTGTAACTCACTCAATTCTTTTTTAAGATTTTGTAGAACGAATGACTCCATAGCTTTGGAATCATCTTTCATTTTCTTATGATACTTTGCACGAGCTTCAATTAGGCCTTGACGATCTTCTGCAAGTTCGCCTAGTTCTGCTTGTAGTCTGTCTGATAGCATAGCTTCAACAGCTTCTACCATTGCGGACTTGTCGTGTTCATATTTTTGAGCAAATTCTTCACGTAGTTCAGCAGTGACTTGATCACGGTTTTCCTGAATTCTTGTCTGCCAAGCGGATTCAATTTCCGATTTGATCTCTTCGGAAATCACATTGTTTTCAAACAACTGTTTTACTATATCTAACATGTGATTCTCCTCTGTTATTTGAGTCCAGAGATGATTCTCTTGAGACTCTCTGCTAGGTATTTCTGTGCCTTAAGATCGCCTTTGACTTCTTGTGCTATTCTAAATGCCTTGTATCCACCTGTATTATTCATCAAGTGTTCATAAACTGGTGTTGGGTATGCTCCCGGGGCGCTTGGTTGTGCAACAACGTCCACTGTAATAATTTCAAAACCTTGGACATTGCCGCTGCCATCGACTTCACCGCTGCCTCTGCTTGAAACTCCCAACTTTACTCCCGACTCCAACATAGTCTGTACTAGATTCCCCATTGGAGTAGGAAGTACTTTAAGTTTTCCGTAGCCGTTAGGACCATCCATCCACATCTTGGTAATCATGTGACTAACACGATCAAGATTGATTTTCAAATCGTCAGGATGATCAACTTCTCCAAGAACTGAGTAGCCGCCAGAGATCTGTTCGTTGAGCGTTTTGACAGCCCTGCCAATTTCCTGAGAAGAATAAACACGTTGATTTGCATTACGAATATCACCCTGAATGCAAATCCCGTTTAGATGCAGCGACTTTTTACCGTCGCTGCTCTCATCTCGCTCCAAGACAATCTTAGCCTGGTCAAAACTCAAATGTTCTGATAGAGTAGTTTTCACCTTTGTCAAGTCCTATTATCTACGACCACGGAAAAGGCTTTGCTTGTTATCTGCTGATTCTGCAGATCCTTTTTTCTCAGCACCATGTCCTGGCTCTTTCTTATTGAAAGCACCACCGGCTTTACCGCCTGGAACATTGATGTTGCCAGCATTATCTTCTTTAGCAGATCCCTTTAAAAGACCATTGCCTTTCAAAGCACCTGTTTCAGAACCTGGTGCGCCATTACGACCGCTAAGGATGTTAGCAGTTGTGCCGCCCATATCATTCTTCATATTGTCAACAATAGACTTGGTGTTATCTGCTTTTTCAGCAGCACCTTTCTTCTCAGCACCATGTCCTGCTGGAACT
>JACCDG010267645.1_pt1 | contig 24125 bp, 27 predicted proteins | sample 7442471 | NCBI WGS metagenome assembly JACCDG01 (sample SAMN15323444, study PRJNA562643) | freshwater metagenome | isolation source: river surface water | place: USA:Blue River Watershed | collected 2017-08-17 | reverse complement strand
GGCTCACCAGCTCGTGTTCGGAGCCGCGACCGTGATCTTCTGCTTGTTGACCTTCTCCTTGAGCTTGCCGGACGCCGAGAAGCGCACGACCTTCTTGGCCGGAATCTCGATGATCTCCTTGGTCTTCGGGTTCGTGGCCTTCGTCGCCTTGCGAAGACGGACAGTCAGGCGCCCGACGTTCGGCAGCAGGACCACGTCGCCGCGCTCGAGCGCCTTGAGGACCTCGTCGAACGCGGCGTCGATCACGCGATGAACGGTGGCCTTGGTCGGCTTGTCCTTGACGTCGCTCCCAGCGATCACGTTGAACGCGCCGTCGATCAGGTTCTCCTTCGTGAACACGATTCCGCTCCTTGCGAGGACTTGCCTCGCGATTGTTGTCTCGCGCGATGATACACGTCGGTCAGACAGGCTCGACAAAACGGTCGAATCCTGACTTGGCGAGGTCACCGCTGTCCGTGGAGTCCAACTCGAACAGCGGACAGCCTCCGGCGCGGTGGATCGAGGCCTCCCTCGAGGGGCCGGCATGCTTCCCGTGCTCGTAGCGGATCTTCGAGCACGTCCCCCAGTCAGAGCCGACTCGGAGCGTCGCGTGTGCGCAGATCCCACACGTCGCCTTGACCGAGAACCCAGCCTTGGCCAGGGCGTCGAGCTTGTTTTGATCCGGCATGGCTTGGCTCGACTTCTGTGGCTCGTCGGTCATGGAGAGACCCTCCATGACCGAGTGATAGTCGTCACAGTCGCATGCATCGCTTAGCGCGGCAAGCGCGCGACGCTCCGAGTAGCCGGAGTCCGCGGCAGCATCGACGAAGGCGCCGACAACGCCTGTCTCGCGACACACGGCGCGCAGCCGCAGATCGCCAACCCATTCCACAGACGCTCTCGCCGCCATGATCGCCTCGCCGAACTGGGCGTCATGTTACATGGCGAGTGCGACAGGTCCGGTCAGCGCCCCTGGTGCGTGTAGGCCGGATGCCTGATCGGCGAGCTGCGCTTCACGACGTCTGCGCCGCAGTGACCGCAGATGTTGTCGAAGCACGACCCATGGGCGACGGCCACGTCCACGCCGAGGTGGTCGGCGGCCGCCTGAGCGTCGCTCCAGTTCCACGCGTTCGGCTTGCGACACGACGGGCAACGCCATAGACGTGCGTCTGGATTGGCTCCGACAGCGAAGCTCCAGGCGTTCCGGCGGACGCTCCGACCCGGGTTGTTGTAGAGGCCGTCGCGGATCGCCTCCCACTCGTCGTCGTCGATCTCGGCGACCTCGGCGACCTCCCAGGCGTCGTCCGGAAGCGACTCGGATCCATCCGCGAGACCCTGACAGAACTCCTCGTTGAGATCGCCGGAGCCTGGGTACTCGTGATGCCAAAGGCCGTCCCAGACTCGAACCGCCATGAGAATGGTCTCGCCAGGGCGCCTGAAGCAGATGACCTGGTGAAGCGGGTCGCCGCAGCCGCAGACATCGTAGACCTGCGTCTCGAAGCCGGCCTTCTCGAGAACATGCGAGAACGTCCAGAGCCCATTCTCGAAGCCGTGAATGTGCTGGCCCCAGCGGTCCCCTGCCTCCTCGTCGAGCTCGTCCCCGTCGTACTCCTCCCAGCCCAGCTTGTACCCCTCCTGGAAGCGGTCGGGGAACTTCCCGAAGAGCCCCCTCATGGCATCGCCATGCGCGTCGGTCAGGAGTCGCATGCCCCTCTTGCGCGTGCTGGCTGTTGGACGACGGGTCAGGAGACACCTGCCAGCGCTCCTGGTAGCGAGCGCCGTTGTTCCAGGACCCGACTCCGACGGCTCCGGCGGCTCTTCCTCTCTCTCCATGTCGAGCCGGTTGAGTCCAGCGCCGCGTTCGATCAGGTCCTTGAGGTCCATGGCGCGAACCCTGGTCCTCACGCTCTGGCTCATGTCGCCAGCCAAGTGCATGGCCGCGAACCTGACCTTGTCCGCCATCTCCTTGTCGGGGAACACGAGCATGGCCGGCGTCGAGTTGTCGAAGCGGCCGGTCGCCAGGACGAAGTTGACGACGCTGTCCCGACCGTTCTCGAGGATGTCGAGGGTCTCCCTGAGGCTCGGCATGAACGCCGGGTCCAGATCGAGGAAGACGGGGATCCCGGTCCGCAGGAGCTCCTCCTGATACTCGGGGGCGTCAACCGGATTGCGAACTGCCCTGCGACGTGACCTGTGGGCCATGAGGCGCCTCTCCGTGGATCTACTGCATGATCCGTCTCGCTTCGTCAGGGCGCAACGCACGCAGGTTGCCCCCTGAGAAAGCGAGAGCGAGGATGTCGCGCATGAGGCAGATCACGCGACGCATTCGCAGGAACGGCGATCTCTACGAGGTCCTCGGCGTCTCGAGAAGCGCGTCGCTTCCAGAGATCAAGAAGGCCTACCGTGCAATCGCGCTGAAGTGCCACCCTGACCTGCACCCAGGCGACGCCGTCTCGGAGGCCAAGTTCAAGGAAGCGGCAGCCGCCTACGAGGTCCTCTCGGACCCAGAGAAGCGCGAGCGCTACGACGAGTTCGGAGAGGATGTCGCGCAGGAGTTCCGGCTCCGTCCGCGCGGCCAGAGACCTGCAGCGACTCCGCCGCCGTGGGCCAGGGCACGCAGGCCATCCACGCCAGAGGAGACGCCGGCCTGGCAGACCGACGAGCGGTCGAGCAGCAAGATCAACGAGGAACTGGAGTACGCGGACAAGAACTTCTGTCTGCGTGCGATTCACAGGCGGTCCCTCGCGGACGGCGGCCTCCTCCTTCGCGTGACCTTCTGGACGTTCGACGGCCACTTCAGTCGCGGTGTTCTCACGGCCTTCTGCTCCGAGTCGGCGCTGGGCTACGCCGGCGGCGTAGTGCACGAGTGGACGAGCAGCGGAGGAAGTCCGTATCAGGTGAAGGCCGTGTTCGCGACCTTCGCCGGGATCCCGAACAAGGCGCTCCTGGTACGCATCCTCAACACGGACGTGGCCGACGTGAGCGACGGCCTGTGGATCGACTTCGCAGGACCGAACCAGAACCCGTGGAACGACCCGGCCTTCTTGAAGTCGGCCAGGTCGCTCGTCGTGGTCGCCGAAGAGAAGGCTGGCGTCGCAAAGACGGGGCGGCCGAAGCGAGTCTCCGGGTCGTTCTACTGCGCCGAGTGCCAGCGCAAGATCCCGCTCGAGGGCGGCGAGCTCCCTGCTGCATGCGAGTTCTGCGACGCGGACCTGAGGCAGTTCAAGGACTGGCCCGGCGAGCTGGAGCGTGAGGAGGCTGGCTTCGAGAAGGCCTGGAGCAAGAGGAAGAACGCTGGGCGCAAGGGGCCGCCAGGTTACTCGTGTCTCGAGCCGGACTGCGACAACAGGACCATGGACGCCGCATCCCCGTACTGCAATGCGTGTCGCAGGAGGCATGCGGCTCCAGAACGTCGCGCGCCGAGGTCTGGTCGGAGCGTGTATCGGAGGTCCGACGACTACGACGGCGGCCCTGGAGGCGAAGGCGCTCAGAGGCGAGTCGAGGACGCGTCGAACCCGCCGCGCTGGTGAGAAACGAAGACGCCCACCAGGATCTCTGGTGGGCGCATCATGGAGCCGCCGGGAATCGCACCCGGGTCCGGAAACAGATTCCACCGAGGTTCTACGTGCGTAGCCACCCGCTGATCTCGGCAAGCGGCAGGCGGGTTGCCCCCATGCGCCGCTCACCCAGCCCTTGATCTCGTCCACCGCTCGGGCGTGCGGCAGACATGGTCCTTCTTGCGGTACCAGCGCACGCTTCACCCCAGGGACCAAGGGGATCGGCGTGAACCTCACGTCCTAGATCAGAGCGGGGCCTTGCGACCCCGGTGAACTAGACCGTGACCAGCTCCTCGGCGGGGATGGACGCCATGAAGGCGTTCAGGTCCTCGTCGGTGAACTTGGGCGTGCTGACCTTCTGGTTGGCACTTGAAGTTCGGTCGGATTTTCACGTTGGCATTCCGACCAACAACGGCACGCTCCCCTAGCTTCTTCCGCCCCGTCGAAACTGGTCGGCCCCCGACCAGGCCGGAAGAGTAGCACGCCCCTACGACGTCCGTCCAGCGACTCAGCAGCCGCGCTTCGACAGCAGGATGATGCCGTTGTCCATGTGCTTCCCAGGGAAGGTGATGCACTGGATCGGAACGCCCGTCCCTCGCTCCATGTTCGCGCCGATGTAGTGCCAGACGGGCGACGTGTCGCCAGAGGCTTGAACGGAGATCACATGGCGCTGTGGGTTCATGTGCTTGAGCAGGCTCGCGTAGAACGGGGCGCGATAGAGGTCGAGAAGCTCGGGGGTCGGATCGGGGAAGTCAACGATGGCGAGGTCGAACTGGGCCTTGGGGCGAGCGGCCACGAACTTCCGTGCGTCCCCGACCTTCACCTTGAGCCTGGGGTTCCTGAAGGCGTCCTCGTTGAGTCGCCTGACGATCGGGTTGGTCGAGCAGAACTCGAGCATGCCGCGGTCGATCTCGACCATGACGACGCCGACCACGTTCGGCATGCGAAGAAGGTTCCTGGCGACCAGGCCGTCGCCGCCGCCAAGGACCAAGGCCCTGATCGGGCCACGGCCGAGCATGTTCGCCGGCTTCGTGGCAAGCGTGCCGTGGTACTCCACGTCATCCTGTCCGGTCACGAACTGGATGAATCCGTCGAGATAGAGCGCGATCTCTCCGTCGTCAGCGCGGCGCTCGAGGTCGATCGTCTGCATCCCTGTCCGCACGCGCGCGAGATGCTCGCCCGCAGGAACCGTCCTCAGCGGCTCCCCGTCGTCATCCATCTCCGTCATGGGCCGTCCTCGATGCCGCATCACCGTCGTCATGGGCCGTCCTCGATGCCGCAGCGGAAGGTCGCGAACTTCACGCTCTTTGGGTGGAAGAAGGCTCTGACGGCGCTCGCCAGACCTTCACGTCGGTCAAGTTCGTCGCAGAGCGCGAACGCAACCTGCACCCAGCCGTGCTCGGGAGCCGTGTGGACAGCCATGTGGCTCGCTGACAAGACGGCTGTGATCGTGTAGGCGTGAGCTCCGGCGACTGGGCTCTTGAACTCGTGCTTGGCCACGCCCAGCGTCTGGATTCCGAGTTCCTGTAGAGGACCACCGAGCCAGGCCACCACAGCGTCTGGAGCCGGAATCGTGTCCACGATCATGTCGTAGACGAGGTAGTCGTAGGCCGCACCAAAGCCCATGACCGCGCATAGTAGCCCAAGGAATCGTCAGGGTCGAAGTGTCTGGAAACGACAGCACCCGAGGACTCTTCCTCGGGTGCTGTTTGGTCTGTCGATCCGGCTTGGAGACCCCCGACGGACGCTACCCCGTCGTCCCCCGGATTAGGTGTCCGGCGCTCGCGTCCTGGCCTACCCTCCGGTCTCGAGCCCGGCGTAGCGTCCAGATCTGAGCTAGAGGGCCATGTTCTCTACGAGCTCACGTTGCCGAAGTCGGCCGGGGCCTCCTCGTTGGACTCGCTGGGCTCCTCCGACTCCTTCGGCGCCTCGGCGTCCGTCGACTCAGCCGGCGGGGTCGCCGCGCCCGTCGCTCCGCCATTCGCGGCCGTCTTGGCGCCTGGCGCCGCGCCGTACATGCCGCTCGCGTTCGCAGCGTAGACGGCCTGGATCGCCTTCTCGATCAGGTCGGCGTCGTCGCCCTCACGGGCCGCCTTGAGCGCCTCGACCTTGTCGGTCATGGCCTTCTTGGCGACGTCCGTCAGTCCGATCGCGCCGCGCAGCGACCGCTCGGTCTGGAAGATCACCTGCTCGGCCTTGTTCTTGATGCCGACGAGCGCGACGCGCTTCTCATCCTCCTCGGCGAACTCCTCGGCCTCGCGCTTCATGCGCTCGATGTCGGCCTTCGACAGACCGGAGCCCGTCTGGATCGCGACCTTCTGCTGCCGGTTCGTGCCGAGGTCCCGCGCCGTCACGTTCAGGATGCCGTTGGCGTCGACGTCGAAGGTGACCTCGATCTTCGGGTCACCCTTCTTCGCCGGCGGGATCCCGTCGAGTCGGAACGTGCCGAGGTGCCGGTTGTCCTTCGTCAGCTTCCGGTCGCCCTGGAAGACCTTGATGTCCACGGCGCGCTGGTCGTCGTCCGCCGTCGTGAACTGCTTCTTCTGCGTGGTCGGGATCGTCGTGTTGCGCGAGACGATCACCTCCATGGGTCCGCCGAGCGTCTCGATCCCGAGCGACAGCGAGGTCACGTCGAGGAGGAGGACGTCCGTCTTCTCACCGCCGAGGACTGCCCCCTGGATCGCAGCGCCGACCGCGACGACCTCGTCGGGGTTGACGCTCTTGTTCGGCTCCTTCCCGGCGAACATGGTCTTGACGAGCTCCTGGACGGCTGGCATGCGGGTCGAGCCGCCGACCAGGACGACCTCGTTGATCTGCTCGGGCTTGAGCTTGGCGTCCGAGAGGGCCTGCTCGACCGGCTTCCGGCAGCGCTCCGTCAGCGCCAGCGTGATGTCCTCGAACTTCGCCCGCGTGATCTCCGTGGCGATGTGGACGCCCTGCCCGCCGACCTGGGCGATGAACGGCAGGTTGAGCTGGACCGTGAGCTGGTTCGAGAGCTCGCACTTCGCCTTCTCGCACGCCTCCTTGAGGCGGCCGAAGGCGACGCGGTCCTTGCGGAGATCGAGGCCCTTGTTAGCCTTGGCGAAGTCGTCGCAGACGTAGTCGATCAGCGCCTGGTCGTAGTCGTCGCCACCGAGGTGCGTGTCTCCAGTCGTGGACTTGACCTCGACGGTGCCGTCGCCGACCTCGAGGACCGACACGTCGAACGTGCCGCCGCCGAGGTCGAACACGAGGATCTTCTCGTCCTTCTTCTTGTCGAGCGAGTAGGCGAGCGCGGCCGCCGTGGGCTCGTTGATGATGCGCAGGACCTTGAGTCCCGCGATCTCGCCGGCGTCCTTGGTGGCCTGGCGCTGTGCGTCGTTGAAGTAGGCCGGGACGGTGATGACGGCCTCGGTCACCGGTTCGCCGATGTAGTCCTCGGCGTACTTCTTCATGTAGCCCAGCACCATGGCCGAGACCTCGGGGGGAGCGTAGGCCGTGCCCTCGACCTCGACCTTCACCTCGTCCTTGGCGCCGGTGACGATCTTGTACGGGACGAGCTTCTCCTCGCTCTTGACCTCGCTGCGCTTGCGCCCCATGAACCGCTTGATCGAGTAGATCGTCTGCTCGGGGTTCATGGCGGCCTGGTTCTTCGCGCCCTGGCCGATGATCCGCTCCTCGCCCTTGAAGGCGACGACGCTCGGGGTCGTGCGGAAGCCGGAGGGGTTCGTGATGACCTTGACCTCCGAACCCTCCATGACCGCGACGACCGAGTTCGTGGTCCCGAGGTCGATACCGATGATCTTGCCCACTTCGCGCTCCTTCTTGCCTGTTCCTCGGGAGGCGACCGCCGTCCCGCGTTGAAGTGCGCATGATAGGAACGGGGTCTGACAAGTAGCCGCAGCGTCGTTGGCGGGTGCTAGAAGGAGGTCAGCGAGGGCGTTGTGGAAGAGACCATCTACGGGATCCAGGCCGTCCGCAGGCCGCTGCCGTCGCTCGTGAAGGCGCTGGACGAGCAGAACGGCTTGCGCACGATCCAGTTCTGGAAGTCATGGCCGGACGGGGCTACGTGTTGCATGGCCGAGATGCAGCCGGAAGAGGTTCCGACACACAGGCCGATGCAGGTTCACCTGGCCCCATGGAAGAGGCTCGATCTCCCTCGCGGAGGCCACTACACCTTCGACCCCGAGCGGGACTGGTGGGTGACTCCGGCTGGCATCGAGGCGATCGTCATGTGGGTCTCGTCGCGCAAGGACCCGAGGCTCATGACGGTGACCCCAAGGAGCGGCCCGTGAGCCAAGAAGAACCCGATCGGAGTAGCCTGAACGAGGTCGCCCTGCTCATGGCCTGTCTGCTCAGTCACGCAGAGGGTGGCGGCATGTCCAAGAAGAGATCCGCCGCCATCTACGATGAGATGATGGAGCGTATCTCGAATCTAAGCGAAAAGGATCACGAGGCTCTCATCCTCAAGGTTGTGCGCTGGAGCGGACGTGCGGTGTCTTCGGTGAGGCCATGATCCTGGCAGGAACAGGCCATCGTCCTGGAAAGCTCGGAAACGAGTACGACATGCGCGGTCCCGTGAGCGCCGCGCTCCGCGCCGTCACGCGCGAGGTCCTGCTCCGCGAAGACCCCGACGAGGTCGTCTCCGGCATGGCACTCGGCTTCGACATGATCCTCGCTGAGGAAGCAATCGAGCTCGGCTTCCTCGTGACGGCGGCGATTCCGTTCGAGGGCCAGGAGCTCTCCTGGCCCGAGGTCTCGAGGCTGCGCTACCGCAAGCTCCTCGAGCACGACGCGGTCACGAAGCTCGTCTGCGCGCCTGGCGGTCACTCGAATCACAAGTACATCCACCGCGACAAAGTCATGGTCAACCGCGCCATGGCGTCGCCTGGTGGCCGGCTCATTGCGGCCTGGGATGGCAGCGCCGGCGGGACGCGCACGACCGTCATGTATGCTCGCGAGGTCGGCCTGCCGATCATCCACCTGAAGCCGAGTCTCACGAGGATGGAGTGGACAATCGTGGACCCGAAGGAGGCCGCATGAGCGACTACAGAGAACTCTCCAGGGTCACGAACGAGGAGGCCGCAGAGGCCGCCCGTGTCCTGAAGAAGATCGAGGACCTCGAGCTCATCGGCGACGACCGCGAGTCGTGGGCGCTCTTGAGTACGCGCAAGCGACTCGACGCCTGGGTCAAGAACAAGGACGGGATCCTCTCGCTCCAGGGCTTCCAGGACGAGGTCTTCAAGGAGCGCGCCGAGGAGGCGCTGCTCGACAAGGACCAGGAGAAGCACGAGAAGTGGAAGCGTCTCGCGCAGGCCTGACGCCTCGCCCTGACGATTCCGCTGCTAGGCTCGTGATCGTCAAGGAGACGCCATGAGCTCGCTCGTCACGACTGGACCCAAGAGCTGGACTCGCCCCTACGCGATCTACAACGGGCCACGGACAGGCGACGCGTTTCTCGAGTGGAACCAGATGGGTCAGATCACCTACGTCGACCCGCCCGCCGACATGGAGTTCCTCTACGGGCTCGGCCAGCTCTACGGCATGGGCCAGCTCGACAAGCTCTTCGGCGCCGCACAGAACGTGTTCGGCGACGCTGTCGAGTCGATCGAGTTCCGCTCGCAGGTGACCCCGCCGGTCGTCATCACCAAGCCGTTCGCTCCGGCTGGCCAGAGGCCTCCAGCCCAGGTGACGGGCGGATCCCAGGTGTCGCAGATCGTCCTCGACAAGGCAGCGAAGCCGGCCGTCTACATCCGCATGAAGGGTGGCCTGGTCTACCCGATCGAGCCGTACGGGAAGCCGACCGAGGACTACACCGGGTTCATGATCGGTGGCACTGTCGCCGTCCTCGCGGTCGGCGGCATCATCGGCATCAAGCTCGGGCAGTGGCTGTTCTGTCGGAAGTAGCTACCGCCAGAACGCGATCATGTCCCAGAGCGACGCAGGTCGCAGCGCAGGCTTCTTACAACTCGGACAGACGCGCGGATCGTTCCCTGTGGCGAACGCGACGAAGCCGTAGCCGGAGTGCTTGCTCCCGCAGGCGTCGCACTTCATGAGGTCACCCATGGGCGTGTTCTGCGCCACGCCGATGAGCCCGTAGACGCCGGCGCCAACCAGAGCGGCGCCGACGATCTTCCCTCGCGACGACATCAGCCCGTCTTGCGACCGCAGAGCCACGAACCGACCGCGTAGCCGAGGGCCGCGCCGCCCAGGATCGTCACGCCAGTCATGAGCATGCCTCCGCCCTTGCGTGGCGCGGAGGTTGGCGGCGTGACGTCGCCCATGCCCAGCGGGGTCATGATTGGGGTCTGGTCGATCAGGCCCGCCTGCTGGCGGTAGGCGAGCGCCTGCTGGGCGGGGATCGCCTCGTCGAAGTACTCGCCCTCCTTCGCCACGCTGTCGATCTCGTCGTCGCGGGCGCCAGGCCCCATGACGTCGATGAACGTGCCGTGCTGACCCAGGCTGTTCCAGGTGCCGCGCTCGGGTCCGCCGAGCCACGGCTCGCCGAGGCCAGTCTTGGACGGGTCACCCTTCGCGAGCTCGGCGCGAACAGCCGCGGCGATCGCCTGGATCTTCGCCTTCTCCGCCTCGTCCTTGGCCTTCTGGATCGAGGCGTCGCTCTGCGGGTCGACCGGGTCCATGACCATGATCGGCGCCGGGTAGACGGCAGCGTCGTAGTAGGGGTAGCCGCCGCCATAGCCGTAGTAGGGGTAGTAGCCCCCGCCGCCCCAGCGACGTCCGCCGCCTCGCCAGCCGCCGCCTCCACGACGTCCGCCGCCGCCTCCGCCGCCGCGTCGCCCAAGATCCGCAAGAGTGACGTAGCTCACGCTGACTTCTCCTTCTTCTGCTTCGCGTCGCTGGAGGCCTGCATTGCGCCAGACGGAGGTGAAGCACCGCGCGTCTTGAACTTCGATGTCTGAATCCCTCGACCGGGCGTAGAAGACTGGACTTCCTTGAGCATCTCGGAGCTCTGGGCGTTCTTGATCGCGCAGGCCCTCGTCTGCTTGAGCATCGCCCTGACCTTCTCAGGACTGAGTTCGGCAGAAGAGCAGCCATCGGATTCTTCTTCAGGAGGCGGCGTTCCGAACGGTGGCGTGCGTCCGACGGCTGCCCTCTGCTGCCTCAGCGCGTCCTTGACCCTGTCGACGTTGAGGTCGTCGCCAGATCCAGCCATGACAACACCCTCCTTGACGCGCAGGACATGAGGAGGCGGCGGTGGGACATCCGACGTCACTCGGGCTCCCTCCACGCCTGCGTCATGCGCTCGAGCGTCTCGGTGTTCTTCCGGAGCGCGTCGCTGATCGCCGAGCAAGTGACCATCACCTCGCGCATGATGTCCTTCTGCTCGCGGAGGAGCTTCTCGGCCTCCTCGCGACGCTCCTTCTGCTCGACCTCGAGGCGGTCGCGAAGCCTCGAGATCTCGTCGCGACACTCCTTGCGGAGGGCGTCGACCTGGGCCTGCGCATCCTTCTTCAGTCCATCGATGGCGATCTGCGCGTCCTTCTTGACTGTGTCGATCTGGAGCTGCGCGTCCTTCTTGTCCTGCTCGCGACCGTAGTAGAGCTTCGCGACGACGGCCGTCATGGTTCCCCAGACGGTAGCGGCCACGCCAAGAGCTGCGTAGCCGAGAGTCGCTGGGAACACATCGGTCGACGGCGGTACAGACGCCTTTGGGTCTTGACCCAAAGCGGCGCTGGCCATGATGAAGACGAGGGACACGCCCGTGACGACACCGGTCGTCGAAAGGAGCGCGCGGCATGTCGAGAGAGGCTGCTGCACCGTGTGTTCTCCCGTTTGATGCGACGAGGGAGGGCCAGAGCCCTCCCTCGTCGGACTTCCCTACTTGATCGGCAGCCTGCGCTTGACAGCCTCGGGCGGCGTCTTCCCGTTGACGGCCTTTGGCTTCTCGTCGGCCTCCTCGACGGACTCGCCCTCGCTGGACTCGGCTGGCGCCGGCGGATCGGTCCAGACGAGGACGGCGGGACGGCCGCGCTCGTCGTTCACGATCCTGACCTCGGCGGTCGGGATCGTCTGGCCGTGCTCCTTGAACGCGCCTTCGACGGCCTGACGAAGGGTCTGCTGACCCTCCTGAGCCTTCGCGTTGCCCTGGTTCACGAGGGCCTGCCCCTCTGCCATGAGCGAGTTGTGGACGCGCTGCGCCAGCGCCACGTAGTTGCACTGGTTCTCCGTCATGCGGAGCGTGTTCTGTGGCTTGATGTCGGCTTCCGTCGTCATGTGTCTCCGTGTCCTTGGCGGGCCCGGTGAGGCTCGGTCGACATACTACCCAGTCTGGCCCACGAATCGTCAGGGCACAACTGGAGTTCTTACGTCGCCAGAGGCTGTCCTCCGACCACGATCCACGTCGTGCCGTCAACCGAACGTTGCAAGACACGCATCGGCAGCTTGCCCGGGTCCTTACCGCGCGTCTTGAGAACCTCGCGCAGCATGCCGCACTGCCGATCTTTGAGGCTCTGGAGCTCCCTGCGTGTCTGGACGAGGCTCCGCTCGAGATTCGCAGCGACCTCGTTCAGTCGCTTGATCTCGACATCGTGTCGATCATGCTCTCCTCTGATGAGCATGACCTCAACCGTGTTGAGCGGACCGATGTGCTCCTCGTCCGACATCGAGACTACGACTGCATCCGGATGTGTGCTGCCGATGGATCCTGAAGCGCCTCGGAGGCCTTCCAGACGGTCACGTTGACCACAGGCTCGCTGCCACCGTAGCGGAGCGTCGTACCACTCCACTCGTCTCCTGTCGGGTGCGGCAGGTCGAGATCGACGACGATCTTCGAGTCGTCAACGAGTGAGACGACGCCTGGATACCACGTCGGCGCCGCAGACTTGACATCGACGAGGTCTCCTGGCTGGTAGTTGGCGAGAGCTGGCATGGCTGGACTCCTCTGGCCTCAGGATACACGAGGCTTTGTTTGCGTCAGAATGTGCCAGGCGCCCTGTAGGTCACGAGCCTCAGGACGTGCGACAGCTTGCTCCCTGCCGGGTGAACGACGTAGAGCCTCAGAACCGCGGCGGGCGCCCCGCCAGGTCCTGTCGGATCCATGACCGTGGCCTGCGGACTGAGGGCCTCGACCAGGTTGTCCGGGTTCGCGCCGAGGTACGCGTCGAACACCATGATCGAGCCGCCCATGGAGCCAGGGATCGCAGGCGCAACGACAGCGTAAGCGCGGTGATCCCACGCCTCATTCGCTGGCAGAGCTGGGTCCACATAGAGCAGTCCATCACGGATCTCGTAGATGATCGGGTCTCCATCGTGCTTGGAGACGAAGTCCCAGATCGACAGGACGCCATTCGCATCGGCGTCTGCTTGGTCGTCGCAGATGGTCATGACGCCGGCGACGTTCTTGTAGACGCCGACGAGTTCCATCTCACCCCAGTCCTCCTCCTTGTTCGTCTGGGTGTTCATCTTGAGATCTTGAAGCGAGTCAGCCGAGTCGACGATGCATGTGTTGACCCGGATGTCGCGGTCACACATGACGAACCCAAAGCTCGACGGCTTTGGCACCGCGTAGATCACGCCGTCCTCGCGCTGTCTTGGTCCACCGACAACCTCGACGGGCTGCGTCGTCGGCGCGTTCGGCGTGTTGTCCGTGCTCTCGATCAGGCCCTCGGCCGGATGCACGTCACTCGGCTCTCCGTCCGTCCCGCCGGAGCCGTTGTTGCCGTCCAGCGTGGTTCTGTCGGCCGTCGACAGCGCGTCGCGGAAGGCGATCGAGAAAAGACCGTCGCCCGAGCCGATGCTCTCGAGCGCCGTCGCGATCGAGCTCGCGCGGATCGCGGCCTCGAGCTTGTCGGAGTTGATCTCGCCGTCAGGGGCGTCGAGAGCGAGCGAGTAGGTGTAGGTCGTTGGAGTGGGCATGGGGTTAGGCCACCTTCAGGATCACGAGGGTTCTGGCGATCATGGTTCCGGTGTTCGCCGAGACGCGCCAGCGGCCCTCAATGGCCTGCGCGCCATTCACGGTCACAAGCGCACAACTGGAAAACGGAATCCTGTCGTTTGCGGCGCTGTTGCGCATCAAGCGCTCTGAGCCGCTCGCCTGAGCTCCGCCTGAGTAGATCGACATGGTCGTCGTGACGGTGTTGTTGCTGTTTCCTCCGTAGCCGGAGAAGACCACCATATACGTGCCGGCCTCCGGCGTGATCGTCATGCTTGTCGCGAGGACATCCGTTGTGCTCGTCGTCGTGATCGTGCCAGTCGCTGCGGCGCTCGTTGCGACCGGAAACGCGTTCCTATAGGCCGCGCCGTTCTCGCTCACCAGATAGCGCTGGAGCGTCGAGTTGTAGTAGAGCTTGCCGTTGTTGGCGCCGGAGACGGCCGGAGCGTTCGCCGTGGCGATGCCCGTGCTTTCCTGGCCTCCGTCGGCCCCGATCCTGAGGCGCTCGACGAGCGTGGCGCCAGCCGCTGCTCGAGCTGTCTGAAGAACGATTGCGCCGCCGGTGCCGGCTGCCGCGCCAGAGACGCCACCGGCGATCACGACGTTTCCGCCGGTGCCGTTCGTGGCGCCGCCAGTGCCGCCGAACACGTTCACGACCGCGCCGGCAGCAGATCCCTGCCCGGTGCCGCCGCGAATCGTCGCCGTGCCGCCAGCCGAGTTGCCAGCCGTGCCAGCACCGCCGGACAGTGTGATCGTGCCACCGACGCCAGACGTCGAACCGCCTGCGCCTGCGGTCAGCGAGATCACTCCGGCCGTGCCTGACACGCCACCGGTGCCGGCGGTCACCACCACGCCGCCGCCAGTGCCGGTGCCGGTCGCGTTGCCACCGGTCTCCGTGACCTGGCCGCCGTTGCGGTTCGTCCCCACGCCGTTCGAGGCGAGCAGCGAGATACCGCCGCCGTTGCCGTCGACCGGTGTCCCTCCCTGAAGGGACACGCCGCCGGCATTTCCGGTGGTAGAGGCACCGTTGCCACCAGCCAGTGAGATAGATCCAGCGGTTCCTGTTGCACCGCCTGATCCAGCGCTCAGCGCGACACTCCCACCGACCTGGTTCCCCGCCGCATTGCCTGCGGACAACGTCAGGCCACCGCCAGCGCGATTGCTGCCGACCCCTGAACTGCCAGCGATCGTGACGGAACCACCAGCGCCATCGATTGGCGTCCCGCCGGAGATCGTGACGCTGCCTGCTGCGCCAGACGTAGTTCCGCCGGCTCCGCCAGTGACGAGTGCGTTCGCGCCGGCGCCAGTCGCGCCGCCTTGGCCACCGATCAGGCTGGCAGAGGCGCCAGAGCCTGATCCCTGCCCTTGACCACCGCGCAACACGACGATGCCGCCAGACGAGTTGCCAGCGATAGCCGCACCGCCTGTGAGGTTGAGCGTGCCGCCGGCGCCTGAGGTCGAGCCGCCGTTTCCGGCGTTCATTGTGACGTTGCCGCCAGTCGACGTCGTGCCACCTGTGCCGGCAAAGATGAAGATCTGCCCTGCTGTGCCACCGCCCGTCGAGTTTCCGCTCGTGATACTCGTCAGGCCGCCGTTGCGGTTCGTGCCCGTCCCGTTCTGTCCGGAGATGTCGATGATCCCGCCGTCACCGTCGGTCGTCGAACCGCCACGGATCGTGACCGACGTGCCCGCAACACCAGAGCCAGAGCCCTGACCGCCGCGAATGATGACGTCGCCGCCACCGGCGCTGTTGTTGACCCTCGTGCCGCCGTTGATGAGAACCTGTCCTGCGGAGCCAGTGCCAGTCGAGGCGCCGGACTGGATTGTGACGGTGCCACCCGCGCGGTTGGTGCCGACGCCCGCGGAGCCTGTGACAGCGATGTTGCCGCCTGCTCCATCGACAGGAGTGCCGCCGACCAGTGTGAGGCCGCCGGCGCCGCCAGATGTCGAGCCACCCGCCCCGCCAGTAAGCGTGACCGTACCTGCCGTGCCAGTGTCGCCGCCGGCGCCGGCGGTCACAGTGACGTTGCCGCCAGCGGCAGTCCCTGTCGAGTCTCCGCCGAGCACTGTGGCGAGTCCGCCCGCCCTGTTCGTGCCTACGCCGGCAGCGGCGGCCATCTGAACCGATCCACCCAGGCCGTCGGCGGGAATGCCGCCGAGCAGGAAGGCCGTGCCGCCCGACCCAGATGTTCCTCCACCTGAGCCGCCGCGCACGATCGTCGTTCCGCCAGTACCAGTAGCGCCCGCCGCGCCCCCACTGAGCGTCAACGTTCCGCCAGCTCCAGTCGTGTTGCCTTGGCCGGCCTGGACGGTGATTCCAGCGCCAGCGGTAGCAGCGGCCGAAGCGTCCGTGCCACGAATCGCCGAGGCCACTGGGGTCGCAGACGATGCCCCGTTTCCGATCCTCAGGGAAGTGATCGAGTGTGTAGACGACCCGAACATGACTTGTCCGGACGCGGTGTTCGTGGCGCTCGAGCCGATCGCGACTGATCCAGCAAAGCCGCCGGTGCTGGCAGAGAACCCGATCGCGACGGAGTGATCTCCAGAGCCAGTTGCGGCGTTGCCCACTGCGACCGCGCTGACGCCGTTCGTGTTCGCGCTATTGCCGAAGCGTTCGGAGTTGACGCCGACGCCAGGCACCGAGATCGAGGCGCCAGAGAAGAGGGCCGCGAGACCAGACCCGCTAACAGACACGTCGATTCCGTTGCCCGTTGCGTTCGCGCCCATGGAGACGGAGAGGCCAGCCCCGCCTTGAGTTCCAACTGGCGCCTTGTTGAGTTGGAGAACATCGTTGTTGTTCGCGGCGACACCAGAGAGGACGACGGCGCCTGCAGTGGAGATCGACGCGCCGCCATCGTATGCACCTTGAAGCGAAAGTGTCGCGCCTGGCGTAGCAGAGGTCACGATCGATGCTCCAGAACCACCGTTCTGTGACATCTGGATCGTGTTGCTGACCGTGTCGTAGTAGATGAGCCCCATACCCGCGACAGGAGTCGGCGTAGCGGTCGCAGGATTGAGAGAAATCACTCCATTGACTGGATCGAAGTAACTCACGTCAGATCACCATCCAGTCCGTGCCGGTGTCAGGCGCCTGAACTCTGAGGACTGCGTACTGGGCATTCATGTTCGTGCTTGCAGCGCCGTCGATCGTCTCGCCGCCGGCGGCGGCCAGGACTGTTCGGTTGGCTGCTCCAGCGCCAGCGTTCACGCGCTTCACGACGAAGATCTGACCTCTGATCGCGGCAGTGATCGCAGGAAGTGTCATGGTGATCGCGCCACCACCAGGATTGTTTGATCGGATCGTGAAGTCGCTCCGCGTGATCGTGTAGTTCGCAGTCTTCGTGACGACGCCGGCGGACAGGCCGGCCCCAGGCCCAGGGCGATAAGATCCGCCGTTGAGCGAGTACATGAACTGCTGGAGCGTCGAGTCGTAGTAGCCACGACCATGGCTTGCGGCCGAGACCGCGGGGGCGCTCGAGGTTGCGATACCCGTCGTATCGATGGCGCCGTCGGAGGTGATCCTTCGACGCTCGACAAGCGTGGTGCCGGCGGCCGCCGTCGCCGTCTGGAACACGATCTCGCCGCCGGTTCCCGCGGCCGCCCCAGCGACGCCGCCGTTCATGATCGCGTTCGCGCCGTTGCCCGTCGCGCCGCCAGTGCCGCCTTGGAGTGTGATCGAAGCACCGTTCGCAGAGCCTTGACCAGATCCGCCTTGGACGGTCGCTGTGCCGCCTGTCGAGTTTCCGGCTGTTCCTGAACCGCCCGTCAGTGAGACTGCGCCGCCTGCACCGCTCGTTGCGCCGCCAGCGCCGCCAAGGAGGACCACACCGCCGCCGACACCGGTCGCGCCGCCAGCGCCGCCCGTCGCTTGAGCCGCACCGCCAGCAGCACTGCCTTGGCCAGCGCCACCGATGATCCTCGAGATGCCGCCCGCAGCGTTGCCGGCCGTGCCAGCACCACCGACGAGGGAGGAGACGCCACCTGCGCCCGAGGTCGAGCCGCCGGCGGCCGCTGTCCAGGTGATCGCGCCAGCCGTGCCAGTGACCGACTGTCCTGCCGTGCCGATGATCGAGCCACCGGTGCCGGAGCCAACCGATCCGCCGGCGGTGAGCGTGATCGTCGACCCCGTGTTGTTACCGCCGACCGCTGTGCGGCCGGTCACGTTGATTGCACCGCCGTTGCCGGAGGTCACGGCGCCGGCCTGGACAGTGACCGCGCCCGATGCACCGCTCGTTGAGCCGCCGATACCCGACGAGACGAGGATCGAGCCACCAGTTCCGGTCGCGCCTGCGTCACCGCCAATGAAGAGGGACTGACCGCCGTTGCCGGATCCGTTGCCAGAGCCACCCTGCGCCGAAAACGATCCGCCCGTCTGGTTTGTCCCGCCAGAGCCTGCTTGAGTCGTCACGCTTCCGCCGACACCAGCGCCGGAGCTCGAACCAGCCTGCACCGTGATGGATCCGCCGTTGGCTGTTCCTGTCGAGTTGCCAGCCTGCACCGTCGCGTTGCCGCCGGTCCTGTCCGTGCCCACGCCGTTCGACCCAGAGAGCGATACCGACCCGCCGGCTCCGTCGATCGGGACGCCGCCGGAGATCGTCACGCCACCAGCAGCCCCGGATGTGCTGCCACCGGCGCCGCCAGTCAGGAGAACGCTCGCGCCAGTTCCGGTCGCGCCGCCAGCGCCGCCGACCACCGAGCTCGTGCCGCCTGACGCAGAGCCTTGCCCAGCACCGCCAGTGAGAGACGCAGCGCCACCAGCCGAGTTGCCTGCCGTGCCGGCCCCGCCAGTCAGCGACGCAGCGCCTCCGACGCCAGATGTGGCGCCTCCGACGCCGCCAACGAACACGAGTGCGCCGCCTGTCGCCGCGCCGGCCGGAGCCCCGCCCGTGACGAGGACGTTCTTGAACGTCGCGTCTCCGATGACTTCGAACTTGGATGTGCCGGCCGGCGCCGCGGTCCCGAGTCCGACCTGATCCGTCGTCGTCGTCAGACGAACGAGCGAACCTGTCTTGGTCCACCCAATCGAGCTCGACGTGCCAAGCGTGACGTAGGCGCCGCCGTTCTGAGAGACCTGGAACGTGTTCGAGGTGGAGTCGAAGTAGATCCTGCCCTCTCCCGCGTCGGATACGGGAGGGGCTGGAATAGCCAGGAGCCTGACGACCGTTTCGTTCAGCAAGCTCATGGACTACCTCGGGCGTGATTCTGCACTGGACTACGACAGGAAGCCACTGGTCCTAGAACTTCCACCAGTTGGCGCCGTCGCTCACGACCATGATCGCCTCGCCGCCGATCTTGAGGGCGAAGCTCGCGGCACCGTCGATCGTCTGACCGCCCGTCGTGGCCACGGTGACGTAGTTCGAGCTCGAGTCCGACTTCTTGATGTAGTAGATGCGATCCGAGATCCCGACAGCCGTCGGCAGGGTGATCGTGACTGCGCCGCCCGACGCGTCGGTGAGCGCGAACGTCTGATCGCCGAGCGTCGTGTTGCCCGTGAACGTCTGGAGGCGGAACGCCGACGATCCGAAGCCGTGGAACTTCGATGTCGGAGTCGTGGCGACGCCCACGTTGCCCGACGGGAGGACCGTCACTCGCGTCGTGAGCGACGTGTTGCCGGTCTGGATCAGGACGTTGCCGCCCGACCCCGTGCCGGAGATTCCGCCCGCCAGGGTGAGGGCGGCTCCGGCTCCAGCACCAGAGCCGTTGCCGGCGCGGACCAGCGTCGCTCCACCAGCTCCGTCCGTCGCGCCACCAAGGCCGCCGATCAGGCTGACCGCACCACCGGCGCCGTCGGTGCCGCCGCCGGTCCCCGCCGTCATGGTCAGGGCGCCGCCAGCAGCCGTGCCGCTGCCGTTTCCGCACGTCAGCGAGATCAGGCCGCCCGCGTTGTTGCCCGCGGTCGCGTTGCCCGCCGTCGCGCTGAACGCATATCCGGCGCCTGCAGCGTTGTCGCCGGTCGTGACAGCAATCGCCTGCGTGCCGACGATCGTGCTCGCACCGACCGTGATCGAGGCGCCCGTCGTCGTGCCCGCAACGAGGCTCGTCGAGGCGAAGACGCTGGTCGGGCGGAGCGTGTCCTGGGTACCGATCGTGTAGGTCGCGTCGGCGCCAGGGACGTAGTTGCCGGCCGAGCTCACAGACCAGCGGGTCGAGCCATTGGTCGCGAGGTTGACCGCGTTCGCGCCTGTCGCCGCCAGGGTGAGCGTCGCGGCCGTCGCCGTGAGCGTGAGACCGGCGTCAGCCGTGATCGCCGTGCCAGCGAGGAACAGGCTGCTCAACTTCACGTTCGAGAACGTCGACAGCGAAGCCGGGGTCACAGTGCCGCCCGAGGTGTCGTTGAGGCCGATCTCGAAGCGCGTGTTGGCTTCACTCCACAGGAAGATCGCGTCGTTCGTCGTCGCCTGACGGTCCCATGCGATGCCGGCGCTCGCGGAACCGGCGCCGTTGTTGCCGTAGATGAGGGCGTCGGTCACCGTGAGGTTCGTCGTGTTGATGGTGGTCACGGTACCGTTGACCGTCAGGTCGCCGGTGATCGTGGTCGTGGTTGCCGTGATGTTGACGGCGGTCGTCGCGCCGGAACCGACGTTCACCGTCGTCGCGTTCGTGTTCCCGACGTTCAGTGTGCCCGCACCTGAGGTGTCGAGCCCGAAGGTCGATCCGACGACGAAGTTACCGCCCGAGAGCGCGATGTTGCCGCCACTCGCCGTGATGACGTTCTGGCCCGCCGTGCCCTGAGTCAGGACGAGGACTGCGTGGGTCTGCGCCGCCGCGTTCGTGATCGTGACGGGGTTGGTCGCATCCTCAGCGATCGTCGAGCCGCCGTTGTAGGCGCCCTGGAGCGAGAGCGATCCACCGGTCGCGATCGGCGAGTAGGCTCCGCCGTTCACGGACAGATAGAGGAGGTTGTCCGTCGAGTTGAAGTAGATCCTGGCGTCAGCCGCCGCGGATAGCGACGGAGCTGCCGCCAGACCGATCCACTCGAGGCCGCCATCGTTCGGGACGAAGAGACGCTCAAGGAGCGTCGTGCTGCCCGTCTGAAGACTGACCGTTCCGCCGGCGCCGGTCGGCGAGACACCGCCTCCGAGAACCAGGTTGGCGCCGGTACCGGTGCCAGAGGCGTTGCCGGCACGAACCGTCGTCAGGCCGCCGTTGCCGTTCGATGCGCCACCGGTTCCTCCAGCCACGAGGACCGCGCCGCCGGTGCCGGAGGTCGCTCCTCCAGATCCTGCCTGGACTGTCAGCGCACCGCCCGCGCCGGTGGTGTTGCCGACACCAGAGCGGAGCGTGAGATTTCCGCCTGCGGTGGCGGCAGCCGACGAGTCGGTCACTCGCACGGTCACGTTCGACGGCGTACCGTTCGTGTCGCCATTGCCAAGGATCACCGAAGTGATCGCCTGGGTCGACGATCCAGCCACGAACTGGTTGGCCGCAGTGTTCGTGGCTCCAGCGCCGAGCGCAATCGCGCCTGCAAAGCCACCGGTACTCGTGCTCGAGCCCAGGGCCGTCGAGCCGGCGCCAGAGCCAGTAGCCGCGTTTCCGACGGCGACAGCACTCGCGCCAGCCGACGTAGCACCGGCGCCGAACCGCTCCGAGCTGCCGCCAGCGCCAGGAACCGAGATCGTCGCACCCGAGAAGAGAGCCGCGAGACCAGAGCCTCCCTGCGTGACCGTGATCGCGTTGCCAGTCGTGTTCGCGCCCATGGTGACGGCCAGGCCGACGCCTGACTGGGAGCCAGCCGGGTTCCTTGTGATCTGGAGAACGTCGTTGTTGTCGGCGTTGTTGTCCGTGAACGTGATCGCGCCGCCGTTCAGGTTCACCGCTCGACCTGCGCCGACCCCCGCGCCGTTGTAGGCGTTCTGGAGCGTGACGTCCGCCGCCGTCGCGAGATCGACGTAGGCGCCGCCGTTCTCCGAGACGAGGAACGTGTTCGTGCCTGAGTCGAAGTAGATGCGGCCTTCCGCAGCATCCGAGAGGCCTGGCGAGGTCCTCGCCAGGGCGCGAAAGACAGTCTCGTTCAGAAGGGACATCTTGTCTTCTCCTAGATCTTGAGCCAGCCAGTTCCGTCAGACACGATCTGCATGGACTCGTACTGAACGGACAGCTCTTGTGTGGTGAGCCCGTCGATCGTCTGGGCACCGAAGGCCTGGACATAGACGGAGTTGAATGACGAATCGGTCTTCTTGATGTAGTAGGTGCGCCCCGAGATGCCGACCGCAGTCGGCAGCGTGACCGTGACGTCGCCGCCAGACGCGTCGACCGAGATCACGGCGTCAGTGGCTAGGGCGACGCTGTTCGAGTTCACCGACCGGACCCTCATGGCGAAGGAGCCGTCGACGTGCAGCCTCGAGTGAGGAGTTGCCGTCGCGACGCCGACGTTTCCGCCAGTGAAGATGGCAGCAGGTCCTGTTGCAGACCCGGTCAGCACAACCGCCACGCCGGAGCCTGTTCCGTCCGAGACGTTGATGTCCAGTGCGTTCGAGGAGTCAGCCGCCGTCTTGTTGAGCGTGACGGGCGTGGCCCCGACCAGGGTGATCGTCGCGCCGTTGTCGTAGGCGTCCTGGAGAGACCCTCCTCCTCCACCGGTCGAGATCGTGACGGCAGCACCACCATTCAGGGATGCGCGCAGAGCGTTGAGCGTGCTGTCGTACCAGAGCCATGCGCTGCCGACCGGTGAGAGACCCGGCGTCGTCGCGTTGCCAGTGAGGAGGACGAACTCCGCGCTGCTCGAGCCAACGACTTCTGAGTCGAAGTCGAATCCAGCGTCGACCATGGTCTGGTCGAGCGCCGCCTTGGCGTCGATCGAGAGTGGCGACACAAACACGACGCTGGCGTTGCCTGGAAGACCGACCGAGCTCGGCGAGAATCCGCCGCTCGCGAGGCTGTTGCCGAGCGCGTCCGTGTTCTGCTTGTAGCTGTAGATCGTGGCCATGGGCTACGCCACCCTCAGCACGGGACCGACGTTCAGCGTCGATGCGGTGATGTCGGTCGTCGCGACGGTCGTCGGCGGTCCGCCAGATGCGGCGATCGCGGTGGTGCCCGTGGTCGCGTACTCTCCGGCCTGAACGTTCGCGCTCAGGCCGTCGTAGTTCTGGGTGCCGTAGGTACGCATGGTCGCGGCGCCGCCAGCGCTCGAGCGCCCCCAGAGCACAAGAAGCTCGCCTGGTTGGTATCCGAGACCGGCCAGTGCGACCGACACGTTCTGTGCGCCGCCGGCGCCAGGCGTGAAGCTCACGGCCTCGACCAGCGTGAACGTCCCGTTCGGCGCATTTCGCTGATAGAGGCCAAACGAGAGCGTCACGGGCGTCGTGACGGCAGTAAGGCGAAACAAGAGCGACGCGCCGGTGATCCTGCTTGGCATGCTCAGGATCGCGGCTTCGTATGTAGTCTGAGCGACGCGCGTTGACTGGGCGGCAGTCCGATAGACAGGGGTCGGGATCAGACTCATCAGGCCACCTGCGCAATCGTCGCTTCGACGTTGTAGGTGACCGACGTGAAGACGCCGGTCGTCGCGACCGTGATCGTCGACCCGGCCAGACAGCGGATGCGGAACGGGTTCGCGCTGTATGGCCCGGCGCCCTCAACCTGCGTGACCGTCGTCAGCGCGACGCCGTTCAGGTCAAAGACGTTCAGCGTGAGCGTGCGAGCGGTGCTCGTCTCGTCCGTGTAGGCGACCGTCACCGAGATGCTGTGTGTCGTGCTCGTCGTGACGTTCAGGTTCGCCGACACATCGAAACTGCCGTCCGATGCACCGACCGTGTATGTCGCGACGGAGGCGACGGCGGCCACCTGGCCCGTCGAGCGTCCGCTGGCGTAGACAGCCGGAACTCCCCAGCCTGCGGTCGCGACGTTCGAATAGCGAGTGACGCGGCCGGCCTTGCCGACGGCCACCATCGACGAGCCGCCGACCTGAAGGTCGGCGAGGAGCGACGCAGCGGCGCTGGCTGCGTCCGTCACGTCAAGCCGAACGCCCGTGAAGATCACGGCGCCTGCGTTCCAGGTCTGCGTCGCGTTCAGCACCGGCGTGCTGGTCGTGACCGTCCCGCCGGTCAGGACGAGTGCGCCGTTCGTCACCGTGAGTCCAGTTGCGAACCCGCCAGCACTGGCGTCGATCTCGACCTTGGTGCCGGCGCCTGGCGTCGCCGTCCCCATGCCGACCTGGTCGGTCGCCGTCGTCAGCCGGACGACCGTACCGTCGTCAGTCCAGCCGACGTCCGCCGCTGTGGCAAGCTGGGCGTAGGCGCCGCCATTCTGGCTGACGAGGAAGCGATTCAAGCCGCTGTCGAAGTAGATGCGGCCTTCTGAAGCGACAGACAGGCCTGGCGACGCGGTGGCCTCGAAATGCAGAGGCCCCCTAGTTGTCCCCGCCCCCCTGTAGCTCACTAGGCGTCACCCTCTCACGCTGTAGATGTGGATTCTGACCCACCTTTTATTCGGGCACCACTCCTGACGTGACTTGACGTGAAAATGGGCGCCCGACTCGCTCGAGACCGGCGCCCTTTTCACGTCAAGTCATGGTTCAACTAGAGGATGAACCAGGAGGTTCCGTCGCTCACGATCATGATGGACTCGTACTGTGCGATCAACGTCTGGGTCGCCGCGCCGTCGATCGTCTCGGCGCCCGCGCCGTCGATCGTGACGGCGTTCAGCGAGGAGTCGGTCTTCTTGACGTTGTAGGTCCTGCGCAGCGCACTCGCCGCCGTGGGCAACGTCAGCGTGACGGC
>JACCDG011099323.1_pt1 | contig 24141 bp, 23 predicted proteins | sample 7442471 | NCBI WGS metagenome assembly JACCDG01 (sample SAMN15323444, study PRJNA562643) | freshwater metagenome | isolation source: river surface water | place: USA:Blue River Watershed | collected 2017-08-17 | reverse complement strand
GGAGCGAAAGGAGCCGTCGCCCGGTGAAGACCCTGCAGATCGAATCCGGAGACATCGTCGTCGGCCCCGGAGGGGCACAGGTCCTCCGCGGCCAGGCCAAGCTCGTGCAGGACCTCAGCATCGCGGTCGCCGAACCCTACGGCTGCGATCGGTTCCATCCTCGATGGGGGACGGTCCTCACGAACTACGTCGGCCTCCCCCGAACGACCGAGATCGAGCTGCTCGTCCGCAGCGAAGTCACTCGGGTGGTCGGCAACTACATGGCGAATCAGACAGGGCAGGTGCAAGCCGACGCCGTCGCCGGCTTGCCCTCCCGGCTCGCCAGCGAGGAGATCATCTCGGCCATCGACCGGATCGATGTCCAGGTCGAACTCGACCAAGTCCGAGTGCGAGTCGCGATTCGCACGCTCTCTGGGGACCCCGTCTCCCTGCGCTCTACCGTGAGGACCTGATGCCCACCCCCGCCGAGTACGCAGCCAGCATGAGGTCGACCCTGGCCGTCACGGACCCGGAACTCGATACCTCCCCGGGCCAGACCGTGCGCAAGATCATCGACGCAGCGGCCGAGGTCGCCGCCGAGGCGTCGGTCGATCGGTACCTGCTGCAGTACAGCTACGACATCGACGCCAAGACCGGAGACGACCTCGAAGAGTTCTGTCGCACAATGGGAGGGTTCAACCGCATCGCCGCTCGAAGGGCCTCGGGCAGCGTCGTGTTCGAGCGCTCCGCTGGCGCCACGAACCCCCTCGTCATCCCGTACGGGACGCAGGTCGGTACCTCCGCTGAACCCCTCGCCGTCTTCTTCACGCTCACCCCCGCCGTGATGCAGCCCAGCGACACCAGCATCGAGGTGGCGGTGCAGGCCGTCTTGCCCGGCGCATCGGGCAACGTCGCGGCCAACCGCATCGAGCGATCGATGCAGCCCATCCCCGGGATCACGTCGGTGACGAATCCGACCCCCATCACGGGCGGGTCCGATGCCGAGAGCGATGAGGCCCTGCGAAAGAGGTTCAAGAGGACCTTCCTGCGCAACATGGCCGGCACGGAGCCGATGTTCCTGTCCGTCGCCCTCGACAACGAGCATGTCACCCAGGCCAACGTCATCGGGGCATCCAAGACCCGCAGGGAGCAGATCGAGGTCGTGGGAGGGGTGGCCACCTCGACGGTGGAGGACGCCTTCTCGGTGTACGCCGGCACCTCGGTCTTCGGATCGAACATCGACGCCGGCAACGTGTTGGTCCCGGAGGTCCAGTACGTCTTCGACCACGAGAGCATCCCTCCCTCGATCACGGTCATCGACGAGGACAACGCTCCGGACGGGATCTACGACCTCGTGTTCGAGTACGTCCCTGTGGCGAGCCGGAACGACCCCAACATCGGCATCACGAACTGCATCGACGTGTACGTCGATGGGAGGAACCCCCAGCCGGCCGAGGAGGTCCGATCCTTCTCGGCCGCGAGCAGCTTCACCATGGCCGAGTCCGATCCGCTCTACGTCGGCAACTTCCAGCGGGCGGATGGATCGGCCCCCGAGACCGGCAACCACTTCATCCCCCTGGCACTGGCTCCCGTGCTCGACCCCTCCGTCGACGACGAGATCGAGGTCGGGGCGACCACCTACGCCGAGGGCGTCGATTACTTCCTCGTCAACGACGTGAGCGACCGCGGTGGCTCCCCCCGGTCGCTGTCTGGCATCGAGTGGGTCTCCACCCCCAACGGGGCGACGCAGCCCGTCCCCTCGGACGGGACCACCTTCTCCGTCTCCTACACCTACAACACCGTCCCGCGTGACATCGAGAAGGCCCTGCGGGACTGGCGCCTGGTCTGCTTCGACGCCTGGGTCCACCAGGCGAAGGTCCTCTACCTGAAGCTCAACCTCGCCATCATCTTCGAGGTCGGCTTCGACGAGAACTCCGTGTCGACGGAGCTGGAGAAGAACCTGTCCGAGTACCTCTCCTCGGTGGGGTTCAGCGGGGTCGTGCAGGTGTCGGACCTGTACCAGGCGATGCACAGCGTCGTCGGGGTCGATGCCGTTCGGTTCCTGACGAGCAGCGATGACCCCACGCACTACGCCATCGAGCGAGTGACCCCCTCGGGGACCCCGATCTCGGTCTACCAGTCCGCCGGGCGAGCCATCGACATCGCCACCAACGACGACACCGTGGTGGCCCTGCACAGCATCCGCATCGAGACGAAGGCCCAGAACACGTTCGGGGCGGTGTGATGGCGAACGACAACCCGGATCTGCTCACCCTCCAGGCCCCCTCTTCGGCTCCGTATTCGGAGGGCCTCGCCACCGGAACCGATCTGATCCTGCCCCCGCGCCCGGTCCGAGATCGGCTCGCCCATCTGCCCGAGGAGGTCTACGACCTCTCGCCGGACAGCCACCTCGTGAGGCTCATCTCGGCCATCATCGGAGACTCGGGTCTCGGCCAGCTCCGGAAGCGCCTGATGATGGCTCGGCTGCAGAGGACGCTGAACGGCAGCCACTTCTACGACCTCGATCGGTTCTGGGGCGCCCTCTTCGGAGTCCGACGGACGCCGGCGGAGATCCTCGACTTCGACCCGACCGGTTCGGTGGCGTCCCCCGATGAATGGGACGACGCCCATGGTCGCGACGCTTCGTACCGATCCCGCATCGAGCAGTTCTCGCGAGCGCTGAGCTTCGGTGCCACCCCCACGGGGATCGAGCTGATGGCCGAAGCCATCTTGTCGGTCGACTGCGATGTCTACGAGTCGTTCAGCTACGTCCAGCGGCAGTCCGTCACCTATGACGCCCTGGAGGCCTACACCTACGCCGAGCTGGAGGAGTACACCTACGACGAGCTGGAGGGGCGCGCCGAAGGTGGCGGTGCGCTGAACCGGTGGACCTTCACCGTGTACCCCCGTCGGCCCATCACTCCAGGGGAGCGGTACGACCTCCTTCGGGTGCTCTCCCGGATGAAGCCCGCCAACACCCTCGTGGACGTTCAGCCCGGGGTCCAGGCTCATGTGGAGGCCCCCATCGCCTCGCTCGCCGCTGACAGCGAGCACTGGGAGATCCACGAGAAGAGGTCTGGGTCGCCGACCCCTCGACCCCCGTTCTCGGGCTACCAGGGGGCGCTCTGGAGCTACAACTCGGAGGTGGCTGGCGTGGCAGCGACAGCCTTGGGCTGGGCGCCCGGGGTGACCCCCGAGAGGGTCAAGGAGACTCGGTACCAGCTCCCGAACGGGACCTGGCTGACGTACCGACCCGACATGTCGCTGGCTGAGATCCAGCGGGTCGCCGCAACGTCCATGTCGTCGGACGCCCAGATCGTCGCCCACCCCTACTCGGCCGGCCGGGTCAGCTTGGATGGACTCGTCTCGGCCAACGACGAGATGGCTCCCGTCTACGTCAACGGTGAGCCGATCAGTGCGATCCCACCCCAGAACGTCCTCTCCCGCTCGAACAAGCTTGGGATGTGGGTCACGCCAGAGAGGGCGTCGACCGATCGCACCACCGAGGTCATCGAGTACCTGTTCTCGTCCCCTCGCCTCATCAACGCGATCGACTTCGAGGTCAGCCACTACCCGCACAACGTCGGGGTGGAGAGGTTCGACCAGACGACGGGGCGATGGGTCTCGATCTTCCGAGAGGAGATCAACCGCTCCGTCCCCCAGTACCTCCCCATGACCCGGCCGGGTTCGCGCCACCACCTCCACTCGGCCTCGAACCACTGGGTGAAGCGATCGATCCGTCCGCCGGCGGGGTTCCGCTCCGACCGACTCAGGATCACCCTGCAGCGCCACCAGTTCGAGTCCGGCCCAGTTCTTGGGAACCGCAGGATCCCCTACTCGCTCGCCGTCCGGAACGTGAACATCGGCTACCGGATCACCGGGCGAGAGCACATCCCCACCACCACCCGACCCGGTGGGTCCATCTCTTCGACCACCGGCCCCACGGGAGAGCAGGTCGAGTTCATCTTGTCGAGTCGTCGAGCGCAGGACATCTTGCGCGAGGGGTCCCCCAAGCCCTACTGGAAGAGCGAGCCTCAGCCCATCCCCGGCGCCGTCGTGAACCTCTACGTCGACATGCGAGGCGCTGACGGAACTCCGCCGCGCATCGATCGGTTCTTCATCGACCCCACCCACGTCGGCGCCCACCTGTCGCTGTACCACTCGATGGACGAGCCGACCGGCAGCTTCCAGGCCAGCGATGAGCCGATCCCCTACGGGGCGCTCGTCGCCGAGGGAGCCATCGATGCTGGAGGGGACTGCCTCTCGATCGACGATGGGTCGAGCATCACGATCGCACCCGAGGTGGCTCGGCTGGATCTCGGTCGCCCCTGGCTGATGGCCGCTCAGCTTCGCTCGGTCGTGGACTCCTCGTCTGCCGGTTCGATCGACGCCCCCCTGCTCGGCGTCGGACCGTCGATGGGGGTCTTCTTCGATGGGGACCTCCTGGTCGCCGACTTCGGTGACTCGACCTCCGTCGCCGCCGTGTTCTCGTCCGGTCAGCGCGTCCGGGTGCTGGCCCAGTACGAACCCTCGACCTCGACCCTCGACCTCTTGTTCAGCTCGAACGATTCGACCGTCTCCAGCTCCATCGTGGTTGACCCTCCACTGGAGGGTCAGGCTTCCCACTTCAAGATCGGAGCTGGGTGCTTCGAGTCGATCGTCCTGAAGCAGGACACCCATCCGGATCCAGAAGCCCTACTGGCCAACCTCGTCGACTACCCGATCCGGTCGGAGTTCCTGAGCGAGGATGACGGCGGGACCGACAACGCCATCGTGAGGATGCACCCCTCGTTCTCCGCTGAGGACAATCCCCTGGGCTTCGTCGGTGGGCCACCTGACTACTGGGCCGAGATGCGATGGACGCCCATCGCGAGGGACTTCTCCGCTCAGGTCGGCTACCTCGATGTCCCACCCACGACCGCCCGATTCTGGAAGTTCGAGTTCACGAACCTCGTGGCCGAGGCCTACGAGTCCATCGTGCCGATCCGCCGGCGGGTCAAGGTCTTCCCCATCGGCGAGCTGCTGAAGGCGAAGCTCGCCACGGGGACCGGTTCGACGACGACCCTCCCTCCCGACGGGGGCATGTTCCTCGACTCCATCGGCATCGTCCAGACCGACGATGTCAGTCGGTTCGACGAGCGATCGCACCGACCGACCTCAGCCCTCTACGCCACGGACCTCTCCGGTCAGCTCGCCGTCGGCGACCTCTCCTGGGTCTTCAACTTCTCCCCCTGGCACCAAGGGACCGCCGCTCCGCAGTTCGTGGACATCCAGCCTCACAGCTACGAGATCCACACCATCGAGCACTCGAACAAGATGGCCTTCTTCGCTGGCCTCCGCTCCCTGCGAGCCTTCTCCGTGGACTACCAGACCGATGACGACACCGTCGTGTATCGGGAGCGGTTCGATGACGAGACCGGCATCGAGGACTCGACGTGGGATCTGGCCGAGGGGGCGCTCTGGTCTCCTGACGAAAGCTCCGTGGCGACCAGCATCGAGCGGAGGTCCGTCCACGACATCACGGCCCTCCAGTTCGCATCCCAGCAGACCCCGGCCGTTCAGCTCCTCCCCGATGATGGCTTCGAGGATCCGGCGCTCAACAGCTACTCGTTCGACGACGATGCCCTGTGGCACGCCTACGGTGATGCGGCCATCAGCTACCGGTCGTCTGACCGAACGATCCTCGTCCGACGCGACACCGCAGCGCCCGAGATCGAGGTCGAGGAACTCACCGGTGTGGTCGATGACCCGGTCTCCGTTCTGGGCCTTCCCCTCGCCTCCCTCAGCGGGTCCGACGCGTGCGGTGGCATCGAGTCGCCTCAGGTGGCGCTCTCACCCGCCGGCTACGTCCATGCTGCCGTCCGGGTCCACCTGGAAGATCGCCTCTCCCATCCACTGAGGCTGGAGCTGGTCGGGGAGGATGGTCAGGTCCTCGCCTCGACCGAGGTCGACGGAGATCCCGGAGAGACCGTCGAGCGCACCGTGAGCTATCGGATCGGATCTCTTCCGGTCCTGCCCTCTCCGTCCGGGGAGTGGGAGTACAAGTCGATCGTCTCGACCCCCGTCCACGAGGTCTCGGGTGGCGATGACACCGACCTCTACAGCGGCCCCATCTCCTACACGACGGTCATCTCCGACAGCTTCGACCGGAGTGACGCTGGGTCCCTCGGTGTCACCGATGGCTCTGGCGAGGAGGACCCCTCGGCCTGGACCTACCCATCTTCGGGTCACGAGCTTCAGGTGGTTGACGGCCATGCAGTGAGCGTCGATGGAGACCCGGGCTTCGCCGTGGTGAGCCTGCCCTCTGGCAACGGTCGAGTCTCCATGGTCGCGACCGGAGGGGTCGGGAGCTTGCTCTTCCGATTCCAAGACATCGACAACCACTGGGTCGCTCTCGTCCAGTCCGACGGGACGGTCGAGCTGGTGAAGGTCCAAGCCGGCGTTCCCACCTCCATCGACACCGAGGCCGGGTCTTCGGTCGAGGGCGAGCTGGCCGTCGAGATGAACGGCAACACCATCCGAGTCCTGCTCGGCGGAACGCTGAAGATCACCTACACCGACGGGTTCCTGGCCGGCACTCCCAGCGCCGGCCTCTACGCAGAGGACGACACGGCGGGAGCTAGCTCCTGGTCGTTCGGTCGCCCCCAGGGGGTGCCAACCCCTGACTCGTCCGACTCCTTCGTCCGCGTCCGCCTGGTCCAGGAGGGCCTGGCCTCGAACCAGTGGCGCGTCGATGCGCTCTCCCTCTTCGATGAGTCCATCCTCTGGGAGTTCTCGAACGACTCCGGCGCCACCTGGATGCCGGCCCACCAGATCCGCAACAACCCCAACGGAGTGCTCTCCTTCCCGTCCCCCGGGAAGCAGCTCCGATGGAGGGTGAGCGGGTTCCGAGAGGGACTCAGCGTGTCTTCCCTGCAGGTCCGCCCCTGGTACGCGGATCGGATGCACCTGAGGACCGCGGGGGTGACCCGTGGACCGAACATCTCCTCGTGGGACCAGGAGCCTCCCATCGATGAAGACCCCGAGTTCAAGGTCTGGTCGGCGGGCGTCCCTCGGTCGTGGTTCCTCGCCGGCCGTCGCTATCCCCTCGTCTCAGCGACCGGCGAGCCTCTCGACTCGCCCTTCGCCCAGTTCTTCAGCCGATCGGTCGGGGACTCGATCTCGATCTCGGATGGTGGTGGCTGGAGCTGAGGCTCCCAGATCGCTATTGAGCAAACCGCCAAGGATGCTTAGGCTGCTGTGATCGAGGGCAGTCGATCATCCGAAGGGGGTGGCGAGCCATGAGCATCGAGAACCAGTTCGCCGCCGTCGCCCACGGACTGGCCGTCGTCCGTCGTGCCCTCGACCACCCCACTGGTTGGACCATGTCCATCAGCGGTGGCCCTGAAGCTCACGTCGAGGTCGAGGTCGAGGGTCACCAGGTGATCTTCCGTGCCGAGATGCCGGCCGGCTCCACCGGCGAGGCGAAGCTGATGCTCTCTCACCGAGGCGTACTGCTCGGCGTCCGTGACATCGATTCGCACCCCCAGGGGTTTGATGTCGAGTGGTCCTTCTCGATCGCCGACGCTCCCGAGCGCGTGTGACACCTCCGCTGTACCACTCAGACCTCGGCATCTTCGAGTTCCAGGCGAAGGGGGTGGGGGAGGCCTACGTCGACCCCAACCCCCTCGCCGTCTGGGATACCGGGATCGGCAAGACGCACCTCGCGATGATCCTCGCCTGCGTCATGTTCGAGGACGACCTCATCGACCAGGTGCTCGTCGTCGCCGAGGTCAACAAGGTCTCCGACTGGGTCGCTGACTTCCTTCGGTTCACCCAGCTCGAAGCATCGAAGTACCACGGCCCCCGGCGAGCCAGGCTCCTCGACGACCCACCGAAGGTGCTCGTCGGTAGCTACGAGACGATCAAGAACGACGCGGCCAAGCCGGGCGTGACGAAGAGGTCCGCCTGGAAGAGCGGGCCACTGACGGAGTTCCTGGTCGGTCGGCGGGTCCTCGTCATCTACGACGAGGTCACCAAGCTGAAGGAGCGGAGCACAGGCCTGTACAAGGCTCACGATCACATGGTCGGGCGGCTCAGGAAGGCCAACGCCAAGACAAAGGTCCTGGGCCTCACCGGGACGCCCGTCGAGAGAGGTCCAGACCAAGCCTTCAACTTCGGTCGCATCGTGAAGGGCACGGCTGCGATGGGTACCATCGACAACTTCGAGCGGTGCCACGTCGTCAGCTACGACCTCTTCGGTAAGCCATCCCGGTTCAAGAACATCGGACCTGAGGACCATCGGGATCCAGAGGTCCCCACCCTGAAGCAGCGACTTGCTCCGATGGTGAAGCGGAAGACCGACCCCGACGTGGTCGATCAGTTCCCCAGTCAGATCGAGGAGTTCGAGATCGTCCGGATGTCGCCTGTTCAGTCGGACTTCTACGAGACGGTCGCGAACTGGATCACCGAAGACGAGATCCAGGCGCTCATCGACGAGGTGGGAGAGGACGAGGCCGAGCGTCGGATCCAGATGCGGGAGAGGAAGCTCTTCACCGTCCTGCGGATGATCGCGGGGTACCCGCTGGGCCTGTCGAGGGCCGAGGGGCAGCTCGCCCAGGAGCTGACGGAGAGGGTCGGTGTCGAGGGGCTTCGGGCCATGGGGTCGCCGAAGCGAGATCGCCTGATCCAGGACCTCATCCCGATCATCCATGGGCAGGGAGCCAAGGTGATCGTGTTCACCTGGTTCGCCAACACCATCCTCCCCCTCCTGACTGACGACCTCCGCAACGCCGGCTTCGAGGTCGTGCTCAACACCGGCTCGATGAGCATGTCGGCGCGAGACCGAAGCATCGAGGAGTTCCGTCGGGGCAGGGCGAGCATCTTCCTCTCGTCCGACGCTGGAGCCAAGGGGCTGAACCTGCCCGAGGCCCTCTACGTCACCAACTTCGAGCTACCCGTGACGATCGCCAACTACATCCAGCGGACGAACCGGAACAACCGCATCGACTCGAAGCACCCGTCGGTCACCTGCCGCTCCTACATCGTCAAGGACACGGTCGAGGAGGGGCTGCGCTCGCTCATGCTCGCTCGGAACGAATGGCATGATGCCTTCGTCTCCGATGGCGATGAGGGCGAAGCCTTCCTCTCGGCATCCGATCGGCGCCGGCTCATCCGGCAGGCCTACCGGTCCATCCAATAGCAGAAGAGAGATTCACGATGACGGTCACGCGCATCAGCGGTCGCATCAACCAGTGCGTGAGGAACGCGCTGCAGCGGTTCGATGAGGGGGAGGACATCAACTACGAGCTGATGTTCGCTCCCCATCCCGAGTCGGGTGCCATCGGCATCCTGTACATCGAGATCCCCTCGCTCGTGCTCGGGGAGAAGATCGGCACCCAGCAGGTTTTCTCCGCGACCAACTTCGATGAGGACGGGTTGACCGAGATGGTCCGTCAGCTCATGGTGGCCCTCCGCTCGAACCGATCCACCATGGCCAGCGAGCAGATCAAGGAGGTCTCTGTCCTGAAGGGGTTGACGCCTCCCGGGCAGCGCGGGTAGCTTCCTGCCCGTTCCTCTTCCGGGAACTGGCGTGGAGGTCCTGAGACCGTGCATCTCAGGCATCTGCCACCCCCCTCGCCTTGTCGCTAAGGGGCCTCCACCCGCTCGGAAGACCCGTCGTGATCGCGACCCGACGGTGAAGTGCATGGATCGAGGCTGACCCACTAGGTCGGCCTCTCCTCTCGCGCTCCGATCGCGAGGAGATCGCTCGTCGGCCTCGATGGGGGATCAGGGGGAAGCCACCGTCCCTACCCCTCTTCCCCCTTCGCGCGAGTACGCGCGAGCTGTTGCTAGTCGCCTTCGGCGACGGGGAAGAGACCGCGCCGAGGAGGAGACTGAGGAGGTCGCTCTCGCGCGAGTACCGCGCGAGTTCATAGGAAGGATTGTTCAGGGGGTCTTGACGGCCATGAGATAATGGTCCCAGGGAGCGTCCGTTCCCTCCGAGACGCCAGCTCGGCAATCCATCAGGGAGAGGCAGTGCAGATCCACGAGTACCGGACCGGCCGGAACTTCATCCGAGTCGGCGACATCGTCGAGGTGGCATCCCACCCGACCAAGGCGGGGTGCATCGCACGGGTGTCGGCCATCGATGCCGACGAGGCCGGCGACCCGACCTACATCACCGTCACCTTCTGGTCGAAGAAGAACGGAGCGCCCCACCCCCGCCGAGGGAACTGGCGGATGCTCCGTCCCGAGTTCATCTCGAAGGTCAGCCAGAAGAAGTGGGAGGCCGAGCGCTCCGACTGGGCGGAGGTCAAGGCTGCTCGCAAGGCGGGGGAGGCGGCGTGACCGTTCGACTCGACGAGTCCGAGACCATCCCCGAGTACATGGGCTGGCTTCGGATGGAGGGCGTGGGCGCTGACGTTCAGCAGTTCGCCAACCTGTTCTGGGCGCACCTGATGGGGGACATGACCCTCGCCGAGTTCCGAAGCCGCCGAGACTGGGATGCGATGGTCAGCTCCACGGTGCAGGACTGCATTGAGACCGACCTCCGTGCCCTGAACAAGGGCTACTCCAGTCCCGAGGAGCTGTACCGGCACCGTGTACGCCAGGAGCAGATCACCGCCAAGCGCCATGCCACGATGAGCGGAAGGGCCTTCCGTCCACCTCGCGATTCGCAGAGGTCGAAGGTCTACGCCGCCGAGGAGTTCCTCCGGAGCGAGGGGCGACGGTTCTCGTCGCTCGACGAGATCCAGCAGTACGTCGACAAGCTCGTTGGCTCGGCTTGGTGGGGTCGGCGCTCCAACGTGCGATCCATCAAGGTCCACCCCCAGCGATCGAATGCCTCAGCCATGGCTCACCCCTCTCGACGGACGATCCACATGCCGGAGTGGGCCTGGTGCGAGTCGATCGTCCTCCATGAGGTGGCTCACGTCTGGACCGAGAGGGCGGCTGCCCCCGAGGCCATCCCATCCCATGGCCGGGAGTTCGCTCGCAACCTCCTGGAGCTGGTCGGTCGGCAGATGGGCGCAGACTGCAGGCGCCGGCTGAAGGCCTCGTTCGTCGAGCACAAGGTGAAGCACAGCCTTCCCCGTCGGCCGATGACCGAAGAGCAGCGCCAGGCGGCAGCGGAGCGACTCGGTCAGGCTCGGATCGCAGCGAAGGCGATGGCATGAAGAGCGAGTCAAGGATTCTTGACCGTGACTCGATGGTGCGAGTATCGTGATCGCCGTGGAGAGCAACCAGATCACCCCCCTCACATTCGCAGACGCCGAGGCCCGCCTCGCCGAGAGCCTGCCCGGGTACGAGTCCCGTCCCCAGCAGCAGGCCCTGGCCCGCAAGATCGAGGAGGCGCTCCAGTCCGGCCAGCACCTTCTCGGTCAGGCGGGCTGCGGCACCGGCAAGAGCTTCGGCTACCTGATCCCCGCCATCCAGTGGGCGACCCAGACCGGTCAGCGCGTCGCCGTCGCCACCGCCACCAAGGCGCTCCAGGACCAGATCGCCAACGGCGACCTTCCGTTCCTGAGCGAGCACCTCGGGATCGACTTCAGCTTCGCCGTCCTGAAGGGCCGCTCGAACTACCTCTGCATGAGCCGCCTCAACGACCCCGAGACCTCGACTCGGGTGGAGATCGCTCCGTTCCTGCGCTCGATCGATGCGGCCATCGACGAGGAGGGGACCTCTTCCATCGCCGGCGAGCGAGACGACTTCGACTTCGAGGTCACCGACGACGACTGGCGGAACCTCACCGTGTCGAGCGAGGAGTGCCCCGGCAGGAAGGAGTGCCCCTTCGGCGACTCGTGCTTCGCCGAGGAGGCCAAGCGCAAGGCGAAGGAGGCCAACCTCGTCGTCGTCAACCATGCGCTCTACTTCACCGACCTCATGGTCCAGATCGTGAGCGACGGCGCGGCCACCATGCTCGGACCCCACGATGTCGTCGTCTTCGACGAGTTCCACGAGGCTGAGGAGTACGCCTCAAACACCTTCGGCACGAGCTTCACCGAGATCGGCGTCAAGATGCTCGCTCGGCAGGCGGTCAACTTCGCAAACCGGTTCTTCGGCGGAGACGAGGAGATCGAGTCCGCAGCCAAGCGGATCGAGGTCGCTGTGCGGGCGCTCTGGGAGGCCTTCTCCTCGATGATGTCTCCCAAGGGTCAGCCGAAGCCGACTTCCGTGCGGATCTCGCCCTCGCATCTCGTCGATGCCGAGGGGAAGTTCGTCGAGATGGTCTTCGCCCTTCGGGACTTCGCAGCGCTGATCCAGTCCGTCGACTGCGAAGATGCCCCCCCGTCGCTGCAGAACGACGCCCGCTCCTCGAAGAAGCGCCTGGCGGCTCGGGCGCTCAACACGTCGGTCCGCTTCACCGACGTGGTCGCCGAGTCGTTCGGTGATGTGGTCCGATGGATCGAGGAGGAGACGACCCGCCGCGGCGAGAAGCGGATCATCATCAAGGCGCTCCCGATCAACGTGTCGACGATCCTCCGCCCGAACCTGTTCGACCGCCAGGACAACCCCGTCACCGTGATCGGCCTCTCGGCCACGCTCATGGTCGACGGCAAGTTCGACTACATCGCCAGCCGGCTCGGGTGCGAGGACCACCTCTCGATCGATGTGGGCACACCCTTCGACTTCAGCTCGCAGGCTCGGCTCTTCATCCCGAAGAATCTGCCCAATCCAAAGGATGAGCCTGGCGCCTGGTCGAGCCGATCCATCAACATGACGCTGAGGCTCGTCTCGGCCAGCGAGGGGCGAGCGCTCCTGCTCTTCTCCTCGCGTCGCCAGATGGAGCTGGCCTACAGCGCCATGGTCGACGAGATCGACTACACCTGCATGAAGCAGGGCGACGCTCCCAACCGAGTGCTGGCCGATCGCTTCGCCTCCGACAACAGCTCCGTGCTCTTCGCCACTCGGAGCTTCTTCACCGGGGTCGACTTCCAGGGCGACACCTGCTCGCTCGTGGTCATGGACAAGCTCCCCTTCCCCGTCCCCACCGAGCCGCTCACCCAGGCTCGCATGGAAGCGGTGGTCTCGGCCGGCGGGAACGACTTCATGGACTACACGATCCCGGTGATGAGCCTCGTGCTCCAGCAGGGGTTCGGCCGGCTGATTCGCCACCGCAACGACCGCGGCGCGGTCGCCATCCTCGACCCCCGTCTGGCCACGAGCGGCTACGGGCGGGTCATCATCAACTCGCTCCCGCCCGCCCCGAGGCTCCACTCGATCGAAGAGGTCGAGGCCTTCTACGAGGAGCTGGCGAGGGCCTAGCAAGATCGTCGGGGCCGGCCGCTCTCCACAACAGGGGCCGGCCCCGACAGACCACCCTCTTGCCAGCGCGGCGGTTCGCGGGCAAGATGTCGCCCCATGGCGCCGGAATCCCAGCTCGAAGACGACCTCCTCGACGGGTGCGATCTCGACTTCACCGAGGATCCGGACGACGACGAGACGGCCGAGCTGCGCGACCTTTTCCCCAGCGGCCTCGACACCCCCGACCTGGAGTCGCTCGCGGCGACCTACCGGGAACTCGGATCGATCGATGTCTAGCGGTCGCGACCTCGACCTTCCCCGGCGCCACGCCCTGATGGGCGTCCCGGTCATCGTCTCGGCCAACTTCGCCACCGCCGGCAAGCCCTCCTACGACCCGGTGGCGGCGCTCGACCACCACACGGCTGGTTCCCGCACGGGCGTCGCTCCGTCGCTCGGCACGATCCAGAACGGTCGACCCCAGGACGACCTGCCCGGCCCCCTCGCCAACACGCTCCAGGACCGCAACGACGTGGCCCGTGAGATCGCCAGCGGTCGAGCGAACCACGGAGGGGTGGGTCACTTCAAGGGCATCTCCGGCAACTCCCGCCTGTTCGGCCTGGAGGTCGAATACTCCGGGTACGTCAGCGAGCCGTTCAGCGCCCACCGCTTCGACACGATGTGCCGGATCCAGGCCGGCGCTGCGCTCGGCCGCTACGACGCCGACATGGTGGCGCTCCACCTGGAGTACGCGGAGCCACGCGGGCGCAAGATCGACTTCCTCCTCGCTGCCCTCGCTCCCCATGGCGGGGTCGAGGGGATGCGCAATCGCATCCAGCACTACATCGATCACCCCCCGGGCCTCGCCCCGGTCATCAAGCAGCCGGTCATCCCCCGCCTCGTGAAGACCATCCACGTCGGCTACAAGGACACCGACCCCGGCAACCCGATCGGCAAGCACATCGAGGAGCTGCTCCTCTGGAACGCCGTGAAGCGCCACGAGCCGAACCGAGGCCCAGGTCGGGTCAACGGCGAGATCACCGGCAAGGGCGGGACGGCCGAGTCGCAGGTGTACTTCCGGCGCTGGTTCTACGACCTCCAGGTGGTCGCCGGCATCCCGGCCAGCAAGCGCGTCTTCCGTGAGCGCGAGTACCCCGGAGTCTCGAAGGGCGACTACTCGCAGGTCGCCTGGGGACCCAAGACCCTGGCAGCCCTTCGGTGGGCTGCTGCTGCCTGAGGAGGGCCGCATGAACTTCAGCGACTACGTCGTGAGCCTCATCCGAACCTGGGTGCCCGTCGGTGTCGGCGCGGTGCTCGCCTGGATCTCCACCAAGGTCGGCTTCATCGTCGACGAGGACACGAAGAACCAGGGCATCCTCTTCTTCACCTTCTTCCTCACGGGCCTCTACTACGCCATCATCCGGTGGCTGGAGCGCCAGTACCCCCAGATCGGCTGGCTCCTGGGACTCGCCAAGCAGCCGGGCTACGTGCCCACCGACGAGCAGCCCCCGTCCAGCGAGACCAACTCGGCCAACCGCCCGCGAGGCCCTCCCGGCCGTTGACCGAACACGCTCTGGGGTTCTGCTCCGGGGATGGAGGACCACCAGCTTCGGCTGGTGGTCCTCTTGCGTTTAGGGATCCTTGACACGGTTCTCTGATGGGTCGTAAGGTGACACTCGGCATCCCGAACATGGAACCCACCGGAGGAACCCCGTGACCGAAGAGCACATCAACGACGCAGCGATCGAGAAGGCCGAGAAGGCCTTGATGCCCGAAGAGGGCAAGTCGGTCTCGCTCGAAGACATCGTCGCCCTGCTCGCCCCGCCCGACCAGAGCGCACCGGTCCCGGCCAAGCCGGCCATGCCGGCGGCGATCACCGACGAGCAGCGCCAGTCGCTCGCTCGGGTCGAGGAGGTCTTCGGTTCGGTCGTGCCCACCGAGGTCCGAGCGCTGACCAACGAGGAGGTCGGTGCTCTGCTCGAAGAGCGCGATGTCCTGGCCAAGGTCAAGACGATGGCCGAGAAGCGCATGGACGGCATCCGCACCACCGTGCTGAACCACCTCGACGAGGACCTGCGAGCCTCCTTGGATCCCGGGGTCATCGAGAACCTCCTGACCGAGAAGGACGGCCACCTCCTGCCGCCCGAGTCGACCGAGGTCGCCGGCCCGCCCGAGTCCCCCACCAAGTTCCTGGTGGTCCCCAGCACCGGTTCGGCGAGCTTCGACCAGGCGAAGCTGAAGGCCATGGCCGACGATCCCGACGACGACCGGATCGACGCCAAGGACTACCTGGCGATGACGACCCAGGTCCGGGTCTTCGACAAGCCCAAGGCGTTGCTGGCCATCCGCAAGAAGCCCTCGCTCCTGCGGGCGGTCGCCGCCGCGACCGGTCGTGGGACCCCCACCCTCACCGTCCGCCAGAACAAGGCCTGAAGGAGCACCTGCACCATGGATGGAGCGATCGTCCTCGACTCGAACGTGGACCCGACCAAGCGGCTCTTCCCGAATGGGTCCTCGACCATGCCGAGCCACCTCCTGACGGTCGGTGAGGTGTCGAGGATCTTCTTCGGGCGAGACGCCTACTGGATCCGTCGCATCGAGGATCGCCAGATGCTCAACGACGAGAGCGGCAAGCTCGTCGTTCGTCGGGGGCGTCGCGGGGACACGGTCATCGACGACCGGACCCAGGATCCGACCATGGCGCGGGCCTACAGCCTCGGCGACGTGGAGATCATGCTCCACACCCTCGCCGCCAACGGCGCCATCTCGCCTGCAGCCCAGCTCGACGGTCTTCGGGTGCTCGCCGCCGTGGGGCGGCTCTGGGGCCTCCTGTGAGCCTGTTCGGCGGCGTCGACGACGCTCAGCCGAACCCCATCTCCGCCCAGCACGAGTCCGACTGCGAGGCGTGCGACATGTCCATCGCCGTCGGGGATCAGATCGTCAGGAACCCGTCCTCCAACCAGTTCATCCACCAACGGTGCTGGAAGCACCGCTGACCAACCAGGGAGCAACACCCCGTGTCCAACACCCAGACCCAGAAGTTCACCGACCCGAGCCGTCGGGGGGCCAGCTTCGACCTCAACGCCGACGAGGTCGCCAGCCAGCTCGGCTGGAGCCTCGATCGCGTGCGCAAGAACGCCGAGGCCCTCGGGGGCGTGAAGAAGAAGTGGGGCGACGGCTTCAAGCGCCCGGCCACCTGGCGCTTCCCGTCGAAGGGCCTGGCGACCCGGGCGAAGGCGATCTCCAACACGAAGAAGGGCTGATCTCCGATGCGCATGGTCGAATCCCCCGAGGCCTTCCTGGTCCACCAGCCCCAGCTCGACTGGCCCGAGGTCCGCCGCTACCTCGCCAAGGTCGGGGAGCGCACCGAGGGCGAAAGCCCCGAGCGCTGGGCGGATCGGGTCATCGAGGCCGGCATCCCCGACGGCGAGGCTCTCATCGAGCTGGGCGGTCGCCTCTGCTACCGCTCCTGGGAGCCGGGCAACAACCCCAACCTCACCAAGGTCCGCAAGGACTCGTCGAGCTACCTCGGCAACATCCTCCGATCGGGCCACGGCTCCGTCCTGGAGCACGCCAACTACGGGTGGATCTTCGACGACGTGTCCCGGGTCTTCACCCACGAGCTGGTCCGCCACCGCGCCGGCGTCGCCGTGAGCCAGGAGTCCATGCGGTTCGTGCGGCTCGACGACATCCCGTTCTGGCTCCCCGAGTGGGCGCGCCAGGACCCCGAGCTGATGACCCGCTCGATCGCCCTCCTGGAGCAGATGGAGGAGCACCAGCTCTGGATGGCCGACCGCTTCGGCCTCGACGACAAGGAGCCGTGCCCGCGATGCGATGGCTCCGGCTACGTGGCCATCGGCGACGACGACGGACCCCTGAGCGAGGGCGACGAGCCGTGCGACAACTGCTCCGGCTTCGGTGAGGTCGTCAAGAACTTCGCCGAGAAGAAGCACAAGACGAGCTTCATGCGGCGCTTCGCTCCGGACGGGGTCTCGACCGGCATCTACGTCACCATCAACGTGCGAGCGCTCCGCCACATCATCTACATGCGGACCTCGATCGGCGCCGAGGAGGAGATCCGCATCGTCTTCGACCAGGTCGCCGAGATCGCCCAGGAGCGGATCCCCAACCTGATGCAGGACTACTCGCCGAACGAGCACCGGGAGTGGATCCCGCGCTGGCTGAAGGTCTGATCGGGTGATCCTCTCCGATCGAGACATCCGCAAGGCCATCGCCCGGTCCGAGATCGGGATCGATGGCCTGAGGGACGGGGCGATCCAGCCGGCGTCGGTCGACCTCCACCTGAGCGAGCACCCACTGCTCGTCTGGAGGTACGACTCCGGCTTGCCCATCGACCCGACCCGGGACAACTCCACGGCGATGGTCGAGGCGGAGCGTCAGCCCGATGGGTCGATGGTCCTGCTCCCGTTCCAGTTCGCTCTGGGGTCCACCTCGGAGAGCGTCTCGATCGGATCGGGGTACGCCGGCCGACTCGAAGGCAAGTCCTCCCTGGCCAGGCTCGGCCTCATCCCCCATGCGGCGGCGGGGTTCTTCGATCCGGGCTTCCGGGGATGGCCCACCCTGGAGTTCGTGAACTTCGCTCCCCGGGCCATCATCTTGCGTCCCGGTATGCCGATCGCCCAGATGAGCTTCATCCACATGGCCTCGTCTCCGTCGCAGCTCTACGGTGGCGAGGGGCGCTCCTCGAAGTACCAGGACCAGGGGGCGGCTCCCCAGCCGTCCAAGTACCACCTCAACGACATGGAAGGGGCGCCGCGATGAGCGAGTGCCAGCAGATGGTCAACAAGCTCGGGAGCGGTCCGTCGTTCAAGTGCCGAGTCAGAGCGAACCCGCACGACGGACCGTGCGCCGCTCCCGAGGTCCCTTCCTCGATGGCCGAGCGCCGTCGGTGGATCGAGGAGAACCTGGGCGTCGCTGTGGCGAACGAGGACGCGATCCTCGACCCGATCGCGGCGACCCAGATGCACCAGGCCGGCTCCCTCGCCGCCCACGTCGCCCTCGACAAGAAGACCCCCGCCCCCCCGGGGGACGACATCTGCCAGGGCTGCCTCGGCATCGCGAGCGACATGTGCTCGGTGTGCGACGGGACGGGCCTGGCTCCTGGAGCGAACCACGGCCCCTTCTTCCTCGTCCATCAGGGCGCCGGCGTGCCCCTGGAGGCCTACGACGCGAGCCGAGAGCTGGTCGCCCGGCTGGGATGGAAGATCGATGCCGGTCGGATCGTCTTCACCGAGTTCGCCACCAAGCTCTCCGAGGCGGTGGGCAGCGAGGTCGGCTCGATGATGAAGGAGTTCCTGGAGGACCGTGGCGCCAAGGCCCTGCTCGGCGTCCCCTACGACGGACGGGAGGACACCCCGGACCCCGTGGCCGACGAGGCTCCGGCGGAGGAGACGATGGCCGCTGCGATGCCGCCGGCCGAGCCGGAGGTTCCCCGAGAAGGAGATCAGCCCCTCCCCGTCGTCAACGATCGCCCGGCGATCCAGCCGCTCATCATCGAGGACATCCATCGACGGATGGAGATCGGCCTCAGCCGGTACGGCACGCTGCTCCAGCCCGGCAACGGCAGGGACATGGCGCGCGACGCCTACGAGGAGGTCCTCGACCTGATCGTCTACTTCCGGGGCGTCCTGGAAGAGCGAGCCATCGTGCGCACCCTGCTCGGCGAGCTGACCCAGATGATGGAGGGCGTCTTCCCACCCGAGGGCAGCATCCCCGTGCAGCCCGAGGGCGGCATCGAGCGGATCTTCGAGGTGCTCGCCGAGCTGCAGGCCCTCCACCCAGATCCCTCGGACTGATGGCGACCACCCTCGCCGTAGACGGGGGCAACCTCGTCGTGCGGGGCATCAAGGCCACGGAGGGCAAGGGGGTCGAGCTGTCGGCTGACGGCGTCTACACCGGCCACCTCTACGTGTGCATCAACATGCTCTCCCGCTACGTGCGAGAGGCTCGGCCCGATCGAGTCGTCGTCTGCTGGGACAACGGCAGGAGCTTCCGCCGCACCGCTCTGTACCCGGGGTACAAGGCGAACCGTCAATCGACGGAGGACGCCAGCGCTCAGGCTCGGGGCGGGGTGGCTTCGTCGGACGCAGAGGTCAAGGAGGGAGCCTTCAAGCTCATGTCGACCTTCCTCTCGCTCGCCGGCGTGCATCACATCTCGCGGCCCAACGTCGAAGCCGACGATCTCGTCGCTGCGTACTGGAGGGCGAAGCGGCCGATGGATCGGTTCGTGATCCTCTCGGGCGACCGGGACTTCCTCCAGCTCCTCGATCCGATGACCTCGCAGATCCGGCCGGGCACCAACTCGCCGACCGGGGGAGAGGAGTGGAGCGCCCAGGACGTGATCCAGCACTTCAACTTCCCCCCGACCCTCATGGCCGACGTGATGGCCCTCGCTGGAGATCCAGGGGATGGCATCCCGGGGGTCGCTGGTGTCGGTGTCAAGACCGCCGTCAAGCTCCTCGCCCAGTACGAGTGGTCCCTCGATCGCCTGCTCTCCTCGGAGGAGAAGAAGATCCAGGGGCAAGCTGAGCACGTCCGCACCATGCGCCTGCTCTACGACCTCCGTGACACCGACTACCACGGGTCGGACATCCCGGAGCTTCCCCCCTTCAGTCCGACATCCATGACCTCCCCTCTGTGGATGGACCTCCTGGCGTTCCTCGACCAGTACCAGCTCCGCACCATCAAGGAGCGCCTCGTGGCCGGGAGCCTCTGGCGATGAGGGGCTTGACCGGGGCATCGGTCGGTCGTACTGTCTGCGATCGCAAGAGATCGAGGTCGGTACGCCAGCGCCCTCGCCATCAGCTCTCCCGTCCGTCGATCTGCTCCAGGCCCGGAGTGGATCGACGGACTTCTCCACCCACGACGGAGGTAGGCATGGACGACGAGACGCCCGGCGATGGCGCCGTCCGCTCTCGTGCCCCGAAGTCGCGCCGTCAGGCCGCGGAGATGTCCACTCGCCAGATCACCGAGAGCGTGCTGCGCGGTCGTCGCGTCGTCTTCACGTACGAGCGCCGCCCTCCCGTCAGCGGCTACGTCGCCGGCCTGGACGACTTCCACTGGATGGTGGTCGACCCGGTCACCCTCAACGTCCTGCTCGTCCACAAGGCCCTCGCTCCCGTCGTCGAGATCGCACGGGAGTCGAGTTATTTGGAAGAGCCGAACCTGGTCGAGATCGACCGCATCGTCAGCCCGTTCCGTCGATCCCTCGCCGGGGCCGACCAGCGGGACGCCATCACGTCGCAGGTAGCGACACGACTCCAGGGAGACATCCGCCAGTGAACGATCACGCCGAGACCCTCATCGACTTCGACGCCGTCGGCGCGCCCTCCGTCCCGCTGAAGACCTCGGTCTCCGTGCGAGAGCAGGTCACGGTGACCCCGCGGGTGGTCCCCTCCGCCGGCCGGAGCGACCTCGTCGGCGAGGAGTGGACCTGGAGCCAGCTCCGCGACTACGTGGTCGCTCAGATCGAGGAGCGCACCGGTCCCTTCCCCCGCCGACCCGAGGCCGAGATCGGGATCTTCAAGGGGTTCATCAACCGGTGGGGCGACCGGGCGGCTCCCATCGCCAGGGCCGCGTTCGAGGTCCACGGTGGCTACTGGCGCAGCGCCCCCATCTCGGTGAACCGGTTCTGCGCCAACTCCGACCCCTACTTCGCCCAGGTGATCGCCGACAAGCTCGGCGAGGGTCCCATCAAGGGCTGGTAGCCCGGACTACGCTCACGCCAGGAGCGCGCTAAGTAACTTTCAGGGAGTTATTCCAAGTGATCGACCTCACGTTGCCGGTGACCATCAAGACGCTCACCACCCCAGAGTCCCAGCAGCTCTCATCCATCTTCCCCGACCTCCCGTCGGTCGAGAAGTGCATCACCTGCCGGGGCAAGAAGTCCTTCCGCTGGTACGCAGATCCGGCCACCCGGTCCGAGATCGTCGAGTACCCGTGTCCGTGCCGGGATCAGTGGGTGCTCCACCGGTTCTTCCTCAACGCCGGCATCCCGACGAACTACCAGCAGCTCGGGTGGAGCGACCTCGACTGGATCGACCCCGATGCCATCGCCCGCGCCAGGGAGTACCTCTCCGATCCAGGCTACGTCGACAACGGCTTCGGCCTCTTCCTCCACGGAGGGAAGGGCACCGGCAAGACCCTCCTGATGGCCCTGGTCCTGAAGGACCTCCTCGTCGCCGGCCACGACTGCTACTTCACGACCTTCAACGCCATGCTCGACGTGTTCACCGGTGGCTGGCACGACGCCGACATGAAGCAGTGGTTCCACCGCCGCATCAAGAACGCGGGGATCCTGGGCATCGACGACCCCGGCAAGGAGATGGAGGGGCGCGTCCACCTGCCTGCGGCGGTGATCGACGAGGTGCTGCGACACCGAGTCCAGTCGCTGCGCCCGAACCTCATCACGACCAACGACTCACTCGGCCAGTTCCAGGCCCGCTACGGCGAGTACGTCCTCAGCCTGCTGCGCGAGCGGGCCACCACGAAGGAGTTCACCGGTCAGGACGTTCGGGACCAGTACCGGAACCGGATCATCGACGAGATCAAGGCCGGCCTGAAGAGGCCCCTCGTGTGTCAGACGCTCGCCTCCTTCGAGGAGCGGACGTGAGCGCTCTGGGCGAGCGCACGCTCATGCAGCACCTCGTCGATGTCGAGTCGCTCAGGGTGCTCGCCGACAAGGGCCTGCCCGCCGTGTGCATCCCGACGGAGTCTTTCCACTCCATCGTGGCCTGGTGCATCCGCTACTACTTCGAGAGCGGGCGGTCCAAGGCTCCGACCGTCGAGGCGCTCAGGTCCGTCTCGGTCGACAAGACGACGTTCGGCGAGATCCTCGACGACCACGAGATCCCCCTCCACGAGGAGCCAGAGGACTCCATCGAGTGGGCCATCGAGGACCTGAAGGCGGGCTACGTCTCGAAGGAGGGCCAGTCCTTCCTCCGGAGGCTGGCCACCTCGCTGGCCGAAGCCGAGACCGGCGAGCGGGTGGGGGTCATCGACGAGTACGCCACCGAGCTGACGCGCCTGGCCATCGCCGTCAAGCCGCGCAACACCCGAGTGGACCTTCGAGAGGCCAGCCAGGACGCCATCCTGCGCTACGCCGAGCGAGAGGCCACCCGAGCCGACTTCCGGGGCGCCCAGCTCGGTCTCCCGGCGATCGACCACCACACCTACGGGATCCACGACGGGGAGCTTGCCGTCATAGCGGCGCCTCCGAAGACGGGCAAGAGCTACGCCCTCGGCTGGTCGGCTCTCGCCGAGCACCGGGCGGGTCGGAGCGCCGTGCTCTACACCCTGGAGAACTCGGTCGAGATGACCGTGGACCGCCTCGCCTGCCTCGCCTGCGGCGTCGACTCGACGCGCTGGCAGCGAGGGCTGTGCGTCCCCGAGGAGATCGCTGCTGTCCGGGAGTGGGTCGAGCAGATGGCGGACTGGGAGGTCCCCCTCTGGGTGCTCCAGCCCGAGCTGGGGTCTCGCTCGTTCGAGCACATGGTCCGAGAGGCCACGCTCCTCGAAGCCGACACGCTGATGATCGATCAGCTCACCTTCGTCGAGTTCGAGCGCAGCGAAGGAGATCGCCGCACCACCCAGCGCCAGATCGGCGACGCTCTCCACCGGCTGAAGGGCATGATCTCGACCGGTCACCACCGGATGCCCTGCATCCTGGCCCACCAGATCAACCGCGAGGGGCAGAAGGCAGCCGAGAAGGTCGGCCACCTGGAGATGTACCACCTCGCCGAGGCCTCCGAGATCGAGCGCACCGCAGACTGGGTCTTCGGCATGTACGCCTCGAAGGACCAGGAGGTCGCTCGGCGGTGCATGTTCCAGACCCTCGCCTCCCGACGAGCATCGAAGCAGCACTGGGAGCTGGACTGGGAACCCGAGGCCGGCCATATCGAAGTCCGTACCACCGTCACCCTGTAGAGCAAGGAACCAACCCGTGACCCTGATCGAGAACGCCACCGAGATCCCCGAGGAGTGGGGGCACCTCTCCTTCCGTCTGAGCGACGACTTCGTCGCCCGCTACGCAGACCGCCAGCCCCCGTGGGGCTTCCCCATCGGGGCCGGCAACTCCCTGGGCGAGATCACCTGGCTCACCAAGTACAGCCGCACCAAGGCCGACGGCACCAAGGAGCGCTGGCACGAGGGGTGCCGCCGCGTGGTCGAGGGCACCTACTCGATCCTGAAGGACCACTGCATCTCCCACCGAACGCCGTGGAACGCCAACAAGGCAGCCCGAGCGGCCGAGGAGATGTACGACCGCCTCTGGTCGATGAAGTGGACCCCGCCCGGCCGCGGCCTCTGGATGATGGGCACGAAGTTCATCTTCGAGGAGGGCAGCGCGGCGCTCCAGAACTGCTTCCGGGGCACTGAGGAGATCATCACCAAGGAGTACGGCCCCGTGCCGTTCATCGACATCCTGGGCGAGACCGTCACCGTGGCTACGGGCGGTGGCGGCTGGGCCAAGGCCGAGATCAACTCCTTCGGGGAGCAGCAGGTCCAGCGCGTCACCTTCGCCCCGGCCATGCGCAACACGCCCACCGAGGGCTTTCGCACCGTGCGCTCGAACCACCGGGTGGATGTGGTCGTCACCCCCAACCACCGATGGCCGCTCGCTGGAGGCGGCGAGACCACCAGCCTTGATGTCGGTGACGCCGTTCTCCAGAACGCTGGCTGGGTGAGCGGTCAGTCCGAGGAGTACGCCGATGGCCTGCGCCACGGCCTCATCTTCGGAGACGGCACCGCTGGGTACCGCTACGCGAATGGCATCGAGCGGGAGTACCACATCCGCCTCTGCGGTGAGCGCGCCCAGCAGCACGTCGATCGGTTCGAGGACGTGAACTTGAACGTCCCCTCCTACAACGGCGACCCGTGGTGCCGCGTGCGGAGCGCCATCGACCTCAAGGACTTCCCCCCAGC